>ENA-OYWO01000198-OYWO01000198.1-human-gut-metagenome-genome-assembly--contig:-NODE-198-length-38445-cov-21.240792_pt1 | contig 38445 bp, 39 predicted proteins | sample MGYA00244170_ERZ653397 | MGnify/ENA primary metagenome ERZ653397 (study PRJEB26926, sample SAMN06164906) | human gut metagenome | biome: ENVO:00009003; feature: ENVO:2100002; material: ENVO:00002003...
TAAAGATTTATGCGGAGTGAAAAAGACGGCATAGGGCTACTTGCGAAACTTGAATTAATAATTGATAATTGAGAATTGAAAGTTGAAAATTAATTCTTCATTCTTAATTCTTCATTCTTAATTCTTCATTCTTCATTTTCAAAGGTTAGGTTTTCCCGTCCGTTCCACCTCGTCCACTACCTGTAGCAGGTACTGTCCGTACTGGTTCTTCAGCATCGGCTTCGCCAGCTCGCGCATCTTGTCGGCCGTAATCCAGCCCTGACGGAACGCAATACCTTCCAGGCAGGCAACCTTCAAACCTTGACGTTTCTCGATCACTTCGATAAACGTCGACGCTTCGCTCAGCGAGTCATGCGTACCCGTGTCCAGCCAGGCAAAACCACGGCCCAGGGTCTGCACCTTTAGTTCCCCATCTTTCAGGAACTCCTGATTTACGGTTGTAATCTCCAACTCTCCACGAGCAGACGGCTTGATGTGCTTGGCTACATCCACTACCTTGTTCGGGTAGAAGTATAAGCCCACTACCGCATAGTTCGATTTCGGATGCTGTGGTTTCTCCTCAATGGAGAGACAGTTTCCTTCGTTGTCAAATTCCGCCACGCCGTAACGTTCCGGGTCGCTCACCCAGTAGCCGAACACCGTCGCCTTCTTTTCTTCTTCGGCAGTGCGCACCGCCTCTTTCAACATCGCGCTCAGTCCGTTCCCGTGGAAGATGTTGTCGCCTAATACCAAGCAGGCAGAATCATCGCCAATGAAATCCGCTCCGATGATGAACGCCTGCGCCAGTCCGTCCGGACTGGGCTGTTCCGCATACTCAAAGTGTACACCGTAGTCCGAACCATCGCCCAGCAAGCGTTTGAAGCCCGGCAGGTCGTAGGGCGTGGAGATAATGAGAATCTCTCGGATGCCTGCCAGCATCAGCACCGAGATGGGGTAATAAATCATTGGTTTGTCGAAGATGGGGAGCAACTGTTTGCTCACTCCCTTGGTGATGGGATACAAACGTGTACCGCTACCACCTGCTAATACGATGCCTTTCATGTCATGAACAATTATTTTCTTAATGCCTTTTTATAAAACCAACTACGAACCCGATTAGGTGCAATTCGAACCGGGAAACGGATCAATATATTCAGCAAAAATCGTTTTCCGGAAATCATATCCATGTTCCACATTACTTTCTGAAAACGAAATTCATCCATAGCATATTTCCATCCGCCCCGACGCTTAAACATATCGGATGAAGTACGAAAGTAGAGAAGGCTCTCTTGGATATTATAAAATCTAGCGCCACTCTTCAACATCCTCATCCAAAGGAAATAATCTTCAAACAGAGGAAAATGTTGATATCCGCCCGCTTTTATTACCGCACTCTTCTTAAACATTACTACCGGATGATTTATTGGACACCGGCTTTGCGCATAAACCTTTATTTCATCATGACGTTCCGGTAATTTCCTCGTAGCGATTACCTGATGTTGGTTATCTACAAATTCATCAATCCAAGCACTACAAACATCAATGTTAGGATTTTGTTGAAACACACGGATTTGTTTTTCAAACCGGTCCGGTTTGGCAATATCATCCGTATCCATACGAGCCACCAAGTCATAAGAACAATACTTCAATCCTTCATTCAAAGCTCTGCCCAATCCCTGATTTTGAGGCAAAGCAACCACTTTCAAAGACGCACAACGTTTAGTAAAATCAGATACTATGGCATCCAACTCTGATGTTAAAGGGCCATCTTTGACCAATACTATTTCATTAGGTTGTAAAGTCTGAGATAACAGACTGTCCAGACTTTGTTTAAGAAAGGAAGGTTGTTCTTTTATATAAAGAGATAGAAGAACAGAAAACATAGAATAGAAAAAGGTTTCTTTTATAAATTTCGTAAGTGCCAAATTTTGACGTCTTCCAAGGAAAGCCCTTGGAAAAGCTTTCTTCGCAGAATATCAAAAAAAGGCCTGATTTTTAATTTTATTAATCTAGATTTCGATAGTCACCGGTAGCAGATTTGCATGACCCCTGAGACCTTTGACCATCTCATAAGAAAATTTCTTCAAACATGCCAAGGCGACTATGTCGTTGGCCCAACAACAGGATTTGCTCACTTCAAAAGGACAAATGAAGCGTTTCTTAGCGTTCAAAATCGCCACTGTTATACACTCTTACTAAAATTCTGATTACGGAAGCGAAAGTAGATTTTTTTATACCTTAGAAACCATTCTATTTAGATCACTTTCTTTACAATAGATTAACTATTATCCTAATTCTATGGATTTAAGTTTTAGTACAACAGTGAAAGCTTAAATTATATTATTCAAACGAACAATTCCTCCCACAATGACAAACACGCCTCACAGCCTGAACAAGCAAAACAGCTCTATACCATAACTTGAACCATAAAGGATTCTTACTTTTCTTAAAAGAAGGAGATACATTTAATTGATGTCTACGATATTTTATCAACGGTTTAGAAATATAACCAATATCATAATGACGCATTTGGGCACATAACCCAATCCAATTATCATGCATCACTAATTTTTTTGGAAAAGGAAGAACCTCCTTCAACAAATCTTTAGTAAATGCCATGCAACAACCGTGAAAAGGCATCCGTATCAGATTTCCTACCAAAGTATAGCTAATAGGATTCTTCCTATAATGAGATGCACAAATTACTTTTCCTCCACCGTCAATAATAGAATAATTCGACATCACCAGTTTATATTTTTGCAAAGCAGCAAGAGTAACCGACACCTTATCCGATTCCCAAACATCATCCTGATCAGCCAAAAATATATAATCGCCTAAAGCAACAGATAAAGCACACTCAAAATTTCGGGTCACCAAATAATGTGACCTTGAATAACATCCAAGGTCATTTACCTCACTTTTATGAAAGTAAATCTTTATCCGAGGATCTCCAATTTCAGCAATGATCGAAAGAGTATGATCTGTAGATCCATCATCAGATACAATTAATTCATCATTAACCGACAATTGCTGTAGAATAGATTCGATCTGTTCTTTAATATATTTTTCTCCATTATAAGAAGCTAAACAAACTGAAATCATGACTCCAATACTTCAACTATTTGCCTATATCGCGCCTCCCAAGTATTATCTGCAATATAATAACTAATTTCTTTTTCACTTTTAACAACAGGAGAACCATTTATAAAAGAATCAATAATTGCAAAAAAATCATTCTCAGTTACATACAGATTAACATACTTACTAAATTTCTCGGTTTCTCCATATTTAACAGATACGACAGGCTTACCTGTGAAAATGTATTCATACAACTTCACAGGATTTACCGAATAAATCAATTCATTCAAAATAAAAGGCATCATCAAAGCATAAGCTTCTTTCATCAGTGGAAATATATATTTCCTCTCAACCATTCCTAAATAATGTATCCTTTTGTGCTCCGGTATTTTTATATCATTAGGTCCCAACAAAACTACATTCATCTGTGGGAATTTATCTAATGCTGCTATTACCAAAGTAAAATCAAACCATTCTGACACCATCCCTACATACATAAAAGGAAAAGACAGAGATCTAATATATTCCATCTTTTGCTTTATTTCAAAAGGACAATCGGATAAATCGCTCTGTTGAGGAAGCTCAATGGCATTATTAACAATAACAACATTATCAAGCTTCAACCCAGAACGTTCCAAGATCTTATTTTTTAAATAAGCAGAAGACACAAACACATGATTAGCCTTATCCATTAGTTGTTTCTCACAACGAAGAATTAATTTTTGAAGATGTATATTATTTTTTGCTTCAGGAAATTCGATCATATCATCCATGCAGTCATAAATAACTAACTGATGTTTCTGAAGTAATGGCTTTATTACAGGATAAAGAATCGGACTGGTTATCCAAATATAATCATATTGTTTTAAAGAAGGAAGTTGTATATAAGCAATTACCGTATTAATCCAATCTAAATGAAAATGTTTCAATAACGGTATCTTCACAAAAGGTATATTATTAAATCCTTTAATAGAAAAATTAGATAATCCCACTTGCTCTGATGTCAACAGTTTCTTCTGTGAAACTGTATTTGCTTTTCTATAATATACGTCAACCCAATACTCTTTCGCTAGATTCTCAGCAAAAAAATGAGGACGCTGCTTTATCCATCCCCATGGAATATGCATCAAATATAAAATCTTTTTCATCGTCCTATATCACGATAAGGTGAATACTTAAAGTTATAATTAGCTCTCTCTTCAAAAGTCATGTTCTTTTCTATATACATAAAATAATTAGTATAAGGAACCATATATACATTCCTCATCTGATTCATTGTGGAAAACAATGAAATAGCCAAAATAAAAGATATATAAATTAACCTATCTCTTTTTACAAACGAATACATAAGATAAGCGACTGTAATAGAATAAAAATAGGCAATAAATAATTGCAAACGTGAAAATATTAGAACCGTCAATCCTATTCTAAATACAAAAACAAAGAAAACTGACATATTAAATAGCAATTTACCATTCTCAAGTTCCTCAATTCGTTTTCTAAAATATAAAATCAGAACAAATATTGTTACATGAATCAAGTATCCTAAAGAAAGGAGTTTTCCTTGTCCCATTGTGGACGCTTCTTCCCCTAACGTATAATTATCTATCTTATAAGCAATAGCCGGAACAAAAGAAAAAGCTAGAGAGGCTACTTTAAAAATTAGTTCGGGCTTTATTAATATTATATTTGCTACAATAAACAGCACAACAATTGTTTTTGTAGAATATTCTTTATTCAATATAAAATAGAAGAAAAATAATATTATAGATGAATAGTGAAACAAAGTAGCCACAATTACCCATAAAAAATAGGTCTTTATTTTTTTGTTTATCAAGGAATCAATGCTACACAAAAAAAAGAATGCTGCTATCATGTTTCTAAATGAGGGATCAATAAAATTTACAATCCCCCAAAAACCCAAATAAAATGTAAAAGCCAATAAAACAATTTCTTTTGGACAAAAACGCTTAAAAATCTGTACAATCTTAATATAGATCAATATCTTTATTAGGTAATAAAATACCCAAAAGTCCAGATGCAACTCATTTCCTATTACATTCAATAACAAATATAATGGTTCAACATACAGAAAACGCCACCAAAAATCATCTTCAGATGTTGCATAAACATTATATAAAGACTCATAATTCCGCCAATCGCTTCCACACATATATCCAAAGCATATTATGAAAGCAATAACAGTAAAAACAATATTGTAACCAATATTATTGGGGCGTCTATAAAAATAAAGAAAAGAGAGGAATGAAAATAAGACTACAAAAAAATAAATGCCCATCAAATGAGACTTTTGACAATTCGTTCACAAGCTTTTCCATCCCCATAAGGATTTACAGCCTTACTCATTATATCATAATATTCTTGATCGTCAAGAAGTTTTGACACTTCCCTAACTATTTTATCATAGCACGTGCCGACAAGTTTTACGGTACCGGCATCAAGAGCCTCTGGTCGCTCCGTAGTATCACGCATTACCAAAACCGGCTTACCAAGTCCTGGAGCCTCCTCTTGTATACCACCACTATCGGTTAATACAAAAGTCGATTTCTCCATCAGATAGACAAAACTTAAATATTCTAAAGGCTCAATGAAAAACATATTATCCAAATTAGACAAATCCTCGCCAAATACTTCATGAATAGGTTTACGCACATTAGGATTCAAATGCATAGGATATACAAAATCTGCATCTGGGTATTTCTTCGTCAAATCTTTTATAGCGGTACACATGTGAATAAAACCATCACCAAAATTTTCACGGCGATGCCCGGTTATTAAAATCAGTTTTTTCCCATTTGCCAGACGATTGACATTATAACCAGCCTGCATTAATAACTTTTCAAGTCCTTCATCCAATATTTTATCATTCTTTATTTTATCAATAACCATATAAAGAGCATCAATCACTGTATTTCCAGTAACAAAAATATGCTCTTCGCTAACTCCTTCAGCCAACAAATTTTGCTTACTTAACGGTGTAGGTGAGAAATGATAAGAAGCAATACGCCCTGTTATCTGACGATTCATTTCTTCAGGCCATGGACTGTATATATTATGTGTACGCAAACCCGCCTCCACATGTCCCACGGGAATCTGCTGATAAAAAGCAGCCAATGCTGCTGCCGTAGAAGTTGTCGTATCACCATGTACCAATACTACATCCGGCTGAGCCTCCTTCAAGACATCGCGCATCCCGATTAGGACACGTGCCGTTACATCATAAAGATCCTGTCCCTGCTTCATGATATTCAAATCATAATCTGGTCGTATTTCAAAAATTTGAAGTACCTGATCCAGCATCTCACGGTGTTGACCAGTAACACAAACCACCGTTTCAAACTTATCGGAATTATCCTGGAACTTTTTCACCAACGGGGCCATTTTAATGGCTTCGGGACGAGTTCCAAAAACAAGCATTACTTTTTTCATAACTAATTTCAATATTTATAGTTGAAGTTAAATTTATGGGTATCATCATCTGCATACCACTGCTGAAGAAGTGTGCTATAAGTCCTTATGTAAACAGTATCGCTACCATGCGGAAATTCCCAAAGTTGGATCAGCCCATTCCCTCCGTTCTTCTGATACTGTAAATTGAACAAAATCTGAGGAACCTGACGGCCAATGGAATTTTCAGAAAACAAATGGTTCGAGAATCCATTATGCCCACAAATCACACATAAGATGTTGTCATTGTCTTTCACCAGTTTTTGCCAAACCTGTTCCGGCGAACTCCATGTAGTATTCCTGAATTGAGCTTCTGCTGTAGAATTGTATGCGATACGTTCTCCTTTATTGTTTAGAAATTCATGCGTCATGAGAATAAATTTGCAATCTCTATGACTTTTTATGTAAGCATCAGCCCATTTTAAGACTTCTATCCTTGGACCAAATTCTAGTACAAGGATATAATAAGGGTTTCCATCAATATAATTTTTAACAACGACATTTTCCATTCTACCTGATTCAAACCGAGCTAAAACTAAAGAATCAGTAAGAGAAAATGATACAAAATCTGAAAAGTAGGTATCATAACGGTTGTGGATGAGCCCTTTCTTGTCCCACATATAATCATGGTTGCCGATACAAGCGATATAAGGCACTTCCTCTGCCATAGGCAAGGTATAATGATAAAATACATTATACTGTTCTTTAGCGTTATAATTTGTCAAATCTCCTAGTTGCAGAACACACTTTATGTCAACCCCTTGAATGTGCTGGGAAAGTATCCAGTTAACGGTTGTATTATAATAGAAATCATATCCTTTTCCTGCTGTATACTCTTGAATATCGCCAATAACAACAATATACTCCGATTTAATATTTAAATTCGAATCCAAACAAAGAGTCTGCTTTAATACAGAAGAATCAAACTCATGCAGGCTCTCTGAGCATGATACTATTATTAAACAATACAGGGATGTATAAAATGCCCTACATCCCCTGTTATTTATAAAACTCCACATTAGTAGTGTGTACTTTTATACTATTAAGATCTGGTAATCTCATATAATCACCATAAATCTTTCTGAGATAACGATCCGTATTCCCAGGAACTGGAAACATATAACCTTCAAAATTCATCTGACTCAAAGGAAAAATATCTTTTTTATCACGACTCTTGGGAAAATAACTTCCCAAAGTATGACGTAACTGATTTCTCGCTCCCACTTTAGAAAAACAACGGATCACAGGAAATACAATGTGATAAAGCACAAAATATGCCGATGAAAAATATACAGAACGCAAAGTTTTATTTTTGATATGTGGATTCATGCGAAACAAAACATAATCTTGCAGCACACTTGAACATTTATATAAAAATAATGAAGAAGAAGGTTCCATGATAAAAACATCAATGTACACTCCCTGATACTTATAATACCAATCATTATAATTATCTTCCTTAATGCAAGAATACAAATCACGAAGCTTTCCATAAGGGGCCAAATAATCAAAATCGGTCTGATGAGTTTGAAAGACATATTGAGAAGATTTTTCTTGTTGCATTGCTTTCACAAATTTCTCATAATCGTCTCTCAGCATTTCTATATCTAAATCATCATCCCAAGGAATAAATCCTCCATGTCTGGCAGCTCCAATTAATGTACCAGAACATAACCAATACTTGATACAGTGTTTTTGGCATACTTCATCAATATATCTGAGCATTTCCAACATCCTCAACTGATGTTGTCGTAATAAAGATCCCTCTGGATTAAAGCGAGCACGTAGCTGTAGTTGTAAAGCCTCATCAATCATATAAACTGTATTTTACTTAATATTTATAGAAATAACGTTCAAACTCTCTTCTCAAACCATGATTACCTATTTGTGGCCCATTAATTTCCCAATTATCATTTCCTTCTATAAATATAGGGCCATTCTCTCCGATAGCAATATCCCACCCAATGGAATGAATATCCGAGAGTAAAGAGTGAAAACGTTTGGCTTCACTGATAGCTTCTTGAATATAAGGTATATAAAAATCCTCAAAAATGATGCCAGAATTTGGATGCAGGTTCACTTTTAATCCAAATTGAGGCTTGTAAAAACCATATTTATGAAGCTGGCCTGTATTCAAATCAAATCCCACAGCGATACCACCTTGCGATGTATTATCCACAATATTTCCATTCGCACCAATCCTTAAAATCGAAGGAAGCACTACAATATTGTTAGTACGCAAATCTCGAACTGTTACTAAACGAATCGAATTGATAGCTTTATCATATAGTTTGGACATTGAAGCATGTTGGTGAATAAATTCCTGAAACAAATACTGTTTACCATTTAAGCGATTTTTCAGTTCATCAACTGCAATTTCTTTGCCATCATAGAATATTTTACCGCTTACAATCTCCAGAACAAAAATACCGTTACCACATTCTCCATCAATAAGCTTGCAGAACAATTTATAATTGTCACGTGTTACAAATTCTTTCAAAGAAATATATTTCCGTTCTTGCAGCAAATACAAACCTTTATCTGTTGAATAAACGATATTTTTAGCAGTCGGGATGGAGAAGGCATCTGCGAAAACTCCAAAATACAACTTATCTCTCAGAATACAAGTACTATTATGTTTTGAAGCCAAATTCAACGCATCTCTTCTACGCATGAAAGGAACATAATGAAGATACTGCTTTTGTTCAGCGGTATTCTTCACATCAAAACCATACATAAAATAATATTCATTAGCATAACCATATTTGAATATTTGCACACATTGTTCCCAAAACATATGACTAACAGCCTTTTGTTTTTTTTCAGGAAAATAACTTGGATGTTTATATAAGTCTTTATGTCTAACCAAATAACAGAAACCAAGAGGTTTCACATATAAATTTATGGTGGCCCAATGATATAATCTGTACACCATATTTTTGAGCTGATTCATCTTCTTTTTAAAATATTATATATTCGCATTACATGTCTATAAGAATAACAAAAAGCCGGATAAAAAGGCGTTTTTAATAACCAACCGACCAATGCAAGTTTTTTGTTTATCTTTTTAAATTCTTGCATCGTATAAAATCTAATACAATTGTCTTTTCCTAAAAATGTCGGCTTAAATTCGCATTTTACATCTGTACCTATAGAGAGCTTAGCTATCATTCCAATTCTAGCTAAATATGGCCACAATTTCAATGTAGGTTCTTTTACATATGGATAAGCATAAGTTATTGGATAATTTTCAGTATTTTCTGTCGAAGAAGGATAATAAGTTGGACGAGGTGTATTTATATAGCGATCGAAAAACATAAAATTTCCCAAACTGTATATCACATATTTTTCTTTTAATCGACAAATCGGCTGAATTCTGTGAGTATGTCCTCCCAAAATTCCATCTGCGCCGGCTTCAATCATTCTCTTTGAAAGGTTCCACACTTCTGGCGCAGGCAAATAGGTATGCTCATACCCCCAATGTGGAATTACAAAAACATAATCATATATTTTCTTATATTTTTTTATCTCAGAAAGAACATATTCATCATATAATGGATTTATCCCTGGTTTATTAATCTCTGCAAAAGGTACATATCCTACAGTTTCATCACGATAATCACAAAATCCAATAAAGGCTAACGACTTGCCATATAAATTCACAACAGCAGGCCGAGACGCTTCTTCCAAATTCGCACCTGCTCCGCAATGTTTAATATTTAAATATTCTAATTGCTTTATTGTATTTTTCAGACCTTCGTACCCTAAATCATATATGTGATTATTTGCAATACTTACAACATCAATATTTATTTCTTTCAATCTTTTCAAATCTGCATTAGGTGAATAGACAATATCCTGTTTACGAGACATCTTCTCAGGATCAAAAGCCATCTCGTCACCTATTGCACATTCTAAAGTACCGACACGAATATCTGCATGCAATAAATAATTTGAAACATCTGAATCTATAAATTTTGACTCTTTATTATGCAGAATACCCCCAGGCATTATATCGCCTACACATGCGATTCTAAATATTGCATTATTATAATATTTCATTTCTTATAATATAATGACCAAGCGTTATAACATTCTTGAATTTGTTGTTTCCATCCTCGATTAATGAATAATTGTCCTGTGGTATCCCACCAATTATTAATCTCAACAATCATAGGTCCTTTTTCTGTTATTGCCACATCCCAACCAATTGTTTTAAGAAAGGGTATTCTAGATTGATATGTTTCAACTTGTTTCCTAATAGATAGCCAATTTTTAATTTCCACATTCTCCAACAATGCGCCTGAATCTGGATGCGATGAAATATTTCTTATATCACTCCATGAGTTAAATTCAACAGCATTAAATAAACGCCCTGAATTTATTTCCACACCGCAATCTATATTTCCCCCATTACCCGCATTATCTACTTCAGAACCTTTTCTTCCAATTTTAATAAAAGCTGCAATTGTACGAACATCACCTCCTGGAAACAAAGCTGTCATTATACGAACTGTATTAACTGAAGAAGGATTAAATGACATCATTTGAGAAGATTGAATAATTAATTCTTCAAATAATAAAGACACTTTTCCTAATATTTTTTTCAGACTTATTAATGTGCCATCTTGTTTGATCAAAAAACAATCATCTTTTGAGAATTTGACATTTTGACAAATAAAAACTCCTTCACCATGTGCACTATCAGATGCTGGTTTTACGACAAACGCATCTATTTTTTTATTATAGAGTATATTCCTAACAGAATCATAGTCATTGGCAAAATAATCTTCTGCATAAGAAAGTTCTGGATTATAATAAATATATAATTCTGCTTTAGGAATCTGAACAGATTCCAGCAAACGATGTGAAAGGAATTTATTCCGCGCTAAACATGCATTATGTAACGGATTTAATAATATCCAATACTTACAAGCTTCAGCATAAGATAAAAAACTCTCTCTGAAATCTTTCGATTTCGAATACATTTTATAATTTTGATATTCTAATTGAGAAATAGAATTTCTCTTCCTTAAACTTAAATAATCTATCAATAAGAATAAGATATTCCGTTTACTATCAAACGATATCCTCTTTAGTCTTTTTAATAAATTTACAATACGTGCTAGCATTACTTTCTATTTGTTTTTTTTATTGATTGCATTAATAATACCAATCCTTCCAATTTTAATATTTTAGAAACACACAAATATATGCATATATATAAAATTGCAATTATGACAATCTGCCATATACCATTTAATATGTAGAACTTGCAATTTATATATCCAATTAAAACTATGAAAAGGAATACAATTAATAAATTAGGAAGAATATCCTTAATTTGCTCTTTGATTGAATAATCCAAAACCTTAGATGTATAATAACAATTCATCAAGTAAAATAAATAGTTATTTACAACTATGGCCCACATCATCGCCATTAATCCCCATTGTATAGAAAACAAGATAACACCTAAACCGATTAATCTCTTTACAAACTGCAAAACAAAAAAGATATCACTACGTCCTATACCCTTAAATAGCTGTGTACTAACATTATTTAGCGGAATAGCCATACCTGCTATGCACAATATTTGAAATAACGGTACAGAATCAATCCATTTTTCCGTAAACAACAATACAAAAAGAGGTTTGGCTATCACGATCAATAATGACATAATACCAAAAGATATGTAATTTACGACCTTAACATTCTTCTGTACAATTGTTTTTAGATATTCTTTCTGGTCTGCAATCGATGCATAGACAGGAAAAGTAACTTGTGTAATCATATCGGAGAAAGCAGTCACCGGTATTTCTTCCAACTTTTTGGCTTGTGTATAATATCCCAAGTCTTTGGCTGAAAAAGCACGTCCAATAATCAGTCCCTGAACATTCTCATACAGACGATTCACAAAACTGGCTAACAAAATCATAAATCCATAATTAAACAAAGACTTGAAAGAAGCTAGGCTGAATTTTAATAGAGGCTTCCAATGACACAATATCCACAAAAGGGTTCCCGTTATCAGCATCGTTACCATTTCTTTGACAACCAAACTCCAAACACCCCAACCGTAATAAGCTAACCCTATTCCAACAACCGTTCCTATCAATACAGCCACAATAGTAACCAGTGAATATAACTTGAATTTCAATTGTTTGATTAGCCGATTGGCTTGTATAATATAGGTGGAACTAATAATCAAAGAAAGTCCTTGAACCCGAAGTACATCGCACAATAGCGGAATACGGTAAAATGTGGCGATAGCCGGAGCAGACAAATAGAGTACTCCATATATCAAGACTGCAGCAATAATATTCCAATAGAAAATCGTTGAATAATCCTCTTCCGAAGGATTCTTCTTCTGAACCAGAGCCGCACCAAAGCCACCGTCAATAAAAGTTTGAGATACTACAATAAAAATGTATAGCATCCCGATGCAGCCGAAGTCTTCCGGACTAAGCAACCTCGCCAATATAATATTAGCCAAAAAAGAAATTGCCAAACTTCCAAACTTCTGGACGCCGCTCCAGATAATGCCAGATATTGTTTTTTGCTTAAGACTTTCTGCCATGGCAATTATTATACAGAGAACCTATCTTACCGCTTCAATATTTCCAAAATACGTGTAGCAAATAACACATCATGTAACCCAAGGCCGATATTGTAGGATAATATTCTTTCATCATTCGACTCACGTCCTTGAATATTGCATGTCAGGACATCTCCTATTTCTCCAAACTTCTTAAACTGATTGAAAAATTTAAATCCTTGTACATGAGCCGTGTCATCAGCAAAAACCTTGTCAAAAAATGTATCGCAATTTTGAAAACCTCTCGTATGTACTGGTACCAATAATATTCCAGGTTTAAACAAAGAGGTATCTTTTACCAATAAATCTTGTGCATCAGTAATGCACGAAATCAAGACATCTGTTTCAGCAACCAATTCTTCAATTGTATCAACTATTGAAAACGACACATTTGAAAAAGAACTAAAATCTTTGATAAAACGTTCTGCTTGGTCTTTATATCGAAACACCCTTACACATAGATGTTCATTGGACAATTCGGACAAAAGACATTTCATTGTAGCATGTGCCGTTTCTCCTAATCCAATAATCGAATATACATGTGTATTATTCCTGCGAAAAGTTTTAATAGCCAAGGTCGCTACAGCTCCTGTACGCATAGATGTGATCCAATTCGCATCAAGAATTGCTTTCAATTCACTATCCCGACTGTCAAAAAGCATCAAATTACTTCTTAAAGCCGGGTGTCTTCCATTGACTCTAGACACGACCTTTACACCAAAAGTATGATAACCGGTAGGTAAGAGACAAGGCATAGTAGTTATAAAGTCGTTCTGATTGGGATGAACAGAAACCTTGGCTGGCAACTGACACTCTTTCTTCATTTTAAAAGCTTCAGTTACCCACTCAACACATTTACGGGGAGATATATCAAGCTCTGCTATCTGACTGTCATAAATCTGTATCATAGTATTATATTAGAGTTTTCAAACTTTCAACTAAATTGTCATTATCGCGAGCACCACGTATAGCTATTCGGATATAATTCCTTCCATCGAAACACTTTTTCGTACTACAATCCTTTATTAAGATGTCTTTTTTCAAAAGCAAACTTGTTAACTCAGATGCCGTATATGGTGACAATACCTCACACAAAAAATAATTAGCTTGTGAAGGTATTACTCTTAAAAAAGGAATCGATTGTAGATTAGTGAATAATCTGTTACGTTCATGAAGGAATTTGCCACATCCCTTCTTGTAATCATTTTCATATTTCCCATAAATCTGCATATAGAATTCTGCAAACGAATTGATGTTCCAAATCGATACATCACTTTTAATCTGTTTTATCAATTCTACATTGCCTGAAGCCAAAACTCCCAAACGAAGTCCGGGAACGCCATAGGATTTGGAAATACTCTTCATAACCACCAGATTGTCGTATCGCTCCAACACTGCATCCCGTAGCAGAGTATTATTTTCATACCCTTCGCTGAAATCCACAAACGATTCATCAATGACTATACGAATATCTCGATCCTGTGCCCATGCTATCAAATCCAACAAATCCATATAAGGAATAAAATTACCGGATGGATTATCAGGATTTACTACCAGCAAGGTGGAAATAGATTTATCAGCAAAGTAATTTTTTAAATCTGTAGCCGAATAAGAAAAATCACGGTTTTGCGGTACAAAACAAACCAATTGTTCCTCCTTACAACGGTTAGGATATTCCTCAAACGTAGGATAAGTAACCCCAATTTTCCCTTCTGTGTGTTCCATAAGGGATTTGATCAGCTCGGCAGCGCCGTTACCCACCACCGCATATTCTTTCTTAATGTGAAAATACTTGGCAATCAGCAATGAGTTGATACGCATCCCGGAGGGATATTCACTCAACAATACATCAAAATTGGCCTTTAATTCGTCTTTTAATTTTTGAGGAGGGAAAAAAGGATTCACCAAATAGCAGAAATCCAGCAGATTCGGAAAACGCCAATAACCGCCATACCGTTTCTGATAAAGCGGCAAACGATCTTCCTCAGGGGCAAATATGGTTTCTGCGATGTCCAGATCCTGAACATCGTCAATTTCATACCATTTTTGTCCATTTAAAGGTAAGGCCTTCAAATCACATTTATCAAGTAAAGTAATGACACGAAGTACCTGTTCGTAATATTCGTTGTTTCCCAAAGCTTTTGTGTAGGCGTCCAAGAATGGAACATAGTGAGTACACAAAAACTCTTTACTGAATTTGTAAATGTTGACAGTTTTATAATAGCAATCTACATCACTGTATTTGAAAGCCTTCTTGGGTACAAAATTTACAATATTGTTTTCATCGTCCAGACGAACCATCGTACCATCCATCCATGTCTCGTATTTGGCAACCAAAGCTAAATTAGGATAGGGATTATCTACTATCATCGGAAATAGAGAATCATCAAAAATCAAGTCAGACTCTACCAACAAAGTATCATCTTCCTGCAATTCCTTTTTTGCCAAAGAAAGCGAATAAATATTGTTGGTCTTGTCGTACACAGGATTTTCAATGTATTCTATCTTCAATCCCTTGTATTCATTTCCAATATACTGTCGGAGATTATCGCCCTTATATCCAATGACAATAACCACCCTTGCCAGATCCAACTGGGATAGTTGGGTCAAAGTACGGTCAATCAAAGAAATGCCGTTAACTTTTACCATACATTTGGTATTGTTTTGGGTCAACTCTCCTAGGCGTTTCCCCATACCTGCGGCTAAAATAATTGCTTGCATGTATAAATATTTTGTTGTAAGCGTCCAATTTTGACGTACCCTATAGGAAAAGCTCCTTTGGGAAGCTTTCCTCTTAAAGTTTTCAAAAACCGGACTTGATTTTTAAAGTTTGTTAGTATTGATTCCGATGGTCATCGGCAGCAGATTCTCATAATCCCTGCGCCCTTTGACCACCTCACGAAAAAAAAATCTTTAAATAAGCCAGGGCGGAGATACCGTTGGCCCGGCAAGTAGATAATAAAATACATACACGAATTATGCACGTGCATATGCCAAGTAGCTAACGCTTCTTCTGTTTCTTCAAAGCGGCATTCTCGGGGAAGCCTCCAATTTCGACGTACCCTATAGGAAAAGCCCTTTGGGGAAGCTTTCCTCATAAAGTTTTCAAAAACCGGAGTTAGCTAATGGTTAATGATAAATGGTATATGTAAATGTTCAGAAGATGATTTGTAATTCACCACAGAGGGCACAGAGTCCCACAGAGATAATAGTATCGCTACAGAATCGAGGAATAAATATCTTTTGCCCACTGAGGGATTTCGTTTACATAACGCTTGACAAGTTTTCCGCCTGCCAAGCGGAAAAGAAGACAGGCGTCTCTGTCGTCAACCGAATTGTCAAAAAAATAGGCCCGATCTACGACCTGTGAAAGAATGCGACCATTGGCCAGCGATTTATAATATCTGGAAATAATTTTTGTAATAGGTACATCGTGACCACCCTCCATGACGCGACCAGCAATGCGGGAAGCATTTATCGTAGGATCGGCTGTACACACAAAAAACAGACGAATGAAAAAGCCTGCACGACGTGCGCGAATAACATAATCTACCTTATCTTCGGCAGACAAAACGGTCTCAAAAATATGACTCCGCCTTTGAAGAAGACATTCCTCTCGCAAAGCCTCACAGTATTTTACCGATTGCATCACGGCGTCATAAGAATTCCAATCACCAAATTTTTCCTGAGCGATTATATCCGGATTGATATACACTGCATCTTCCATCCATTCATGACGCAAGATACGCGATGTAATAGAGGTTTTTCCCGAACCATTGGGACCGGCTATCACAATCAGTACAGGACGATGGAGATTGTCATTGCTCATATACATCGGCTTTAGCTTGTTCAATACGGTCTTTCCATGCCTTCATGCGTTCATCGGAATAATCGCGCAAATGCTTGAAATATTCGCTGCGGGCCTGGTGACGCTTACGTACGGCCTCTTCGGCCACTTCTTTCATCAAGGCGGCCAAAAGTTCGTCACTGGGTTCTTCCAACCCCGTAAGCCGATAATTATTCAGATTTATCTTATCTTTCATTGCTGACTTTTCATTCTTTCCATACAAAGAAACGTATTTCCCGGCAAATAAACAAAAAATCCGGTCTGAAGTTTTTCTGTAGGGCTCACCACAGAGGACACAGAGTTTCACAGAGGGAGAATATTTTTTCGCCACAGAGGACACAGAGTCTCACAGAGGGAGAATATTTTTTCACCACGGATTACACGGATGAACACAGATTCTCAAAGCATCATCAGCAACACCCCATAATCCTGACAGGCTTCCGACTGCTTCACCTGCTCGAGACCTGCCTTCAGACGGGCTTGTTCCGCTATCGGAAACAGGCCTTGCTCTATCCTGCGGTTCATGGCCTGCATAATGCCATCGCAAACATACTCCGGACTATACATGTCGTCGAAATAGGTATAGTGCTCATCCGCTACAAAATGACGCGTCAGGGTTTCCAGAATTTCAAGAAACACGGTGACGGCACAGGTGTAGTCTCCTGCGTCCATACGCGCTACGATGAGTTTCTCGTAGGGCGATAACAGGTGGGCTATATAGCTGCAATCTTCATCGAGATTGCACGGGTTGAAGATGGATTCGATGTCGGCGGCGTAGGACATGGGGTTAATGGTTAATCTTATCGTTTTGTCAAACGTTGCTTGGCATATACAAGAGCTTTATCCAGAAGCTGTTTCTCCAACTTAATTTGAATTGTTTCCATATCTTTCTTGGTTTCTTACAAATATAAACAAAGCCGAAGAAACGAGAAACTGAAAATGGGTTTTTAACGTTTCTGTGATACTTCACCACAGAGGGCACAGAGTTTCACGGAGGGAGAATTTATTTTTCACCACAGATTACTCTGATTAGCACAGAATAAATCTGCGGTCATCTGTTCCATCCGTGTGCCATCGTTTCACCACAGATTCAATAAATCACTTGTTGCAATAAAGGGACAAATATTCTGCGGGAGTAAGTACCGACAAGGAATGGGATGACAATACATGCTTGAAATCATGCACATTAAAAGTCAACAACACGCTGCACCCTGCTGACAAGGCAGCCTGAAACTGAAAACTATCTTCCAAATCAGAAAAACGGATGTCTCCAACACCTTTCTTCCAGTCCAAATCTCCTACAATAACATACTCTGAGAGCAGTACATTCAAGGCTCCACGTAACTGTTCCAAACGGGCATCCCCCTCAAATCCTCTTCTTTTAAACTCTACTTCAAGCAAATAGGCCAATGTATAAAAGGAACCGGAGGACAGATATTTTAATGAGTTCACCCGTTTCAGATAAGACAACACCTGTTCGACAACATCGGAATTTCTGCGGTCAAGCAGATATTCCAACACAACATTCGTATCAAAAAACACGCTCATAATCCGTATTTTTCTTTCAGATAATCATCACGCATCTCCTTATAGCTGCGCCCATCGTCTTTCAAGATACCACGCAAATCGGCCATCGTACGCGGTGTACCACCCGGTGAAGATGCATGGACAGACTGCCTGCCCCGCTCTTCGTTGACTTCCTTCGTCAAGATACGTTGGATCTTATCTTTCACATTAAAACTCTGAAGACGGATCATTTCCAAAATGGCATTCGCCATTTTATCTTCGTTTTCAAATGATAGTGCAGTTGACATACTTGTTTTTCTGGTTTCTTGCAAATATAAACAAAGCCGGATAAACAAAAAACTGAAAATGCGTTTTTAACGTTTCTGTGATACTTCACCACAGAGGGCACAGAGTTTCACGGAGGGAGAATTTATTTTTCACCACAGATTACTCTGATTAGCACAGAATAAATCTGCGGTCATCTGTTCCATCTGTGTCATCCGTGTGCCATCGTTTCACCACAGAGGACACAGAGGGACACGGAGGACAATCAGCTCACGAAAGGATTATCTTACTACCCAATTTTCCAATTCTATATTAGCTATTCTACTGAGATGCTTTATATTTTCGGACACCATCACGCAACCAATGGTTACAGAGGTACAGCCAATCAACAAATCAAAATCTTCAATCAACAATCCCAATTGACGGAGACGCCCCTTTTGAATACAGAACTCCTCAATGCACACCCCGAACGGTATAATTTCTATAGTGGAAAGCAAACCCTTGACAAGTTCTCTATTCTTTTCGGGTGCAGTACTACACTGAGCACCATACAGGAGTTCAACTACCGATATTTCAGATATACAACAATTCTCCCAACCAACCTGTTCTATTCTTGAACGTACGGCAGGCTGATTGCGCAATAAGTGTATCAGAATGTTGCTGTCCAACAAATATCTTTTATTCATACGACAACGGCTTGCGAATGGTTGAGTTTTGCTTGATTGTAGCCATTATTTCATCGGCTGATTCCTCACCTTCCCATGCACCGCAATATTTATCAAGTACCGTACGGGTGAGGGATTTTTCCTGAGCCTCAGCCTTTTCGTGAAGCACGGAAGCCGTCAGACGAGTGGCCAAGCGCAATTTAATGTTGTCACTGAGATCTTTCAGCATATTCCAATACTTGTCTGCAATCTGCAAATCAAGCGCGTCTCTATAAGGATATCCTTCCATAAATCTATCTTTTCAGCAAATTAAGCGATTTCCCGGCAAATAAACAAGGATTATCCGAAATTTCAGCGCCGGATGTGACACCCTTCCACCCCCTATATTCACCTTTCTCACGCGCGCGCAGGGGAGAGTGACCGTTAAAACCATTAACAATTCAATAACCTTGTATCTATATAGAGAGAAGTTGCGTTTTCGGGAGGCCAGGGTGGCACACTGCCGAAAAAGCAGGGACCGGCACCGGGCCGGTCCTGCAACACGTTGGCATCAGTCGCCGTGACGGAGCCGGTGATCGGCTTCCAGACTGCGGTGGAGCTCACGGAGGAAACGGTCCGGAGGAAGAACCTGACTGTCCTGGCAGGCTTCCCAATAGATACGAAGGATGGCGTAGTAGGCATACAGATGCTTTTCTACCCCTTTTTTATCCGCTCGACAGTGGTCTTGGACATGCGGGCCCGACGGGCCAGACTTTCTTCACTCAACAGACGTCCGTCGACGGGAACAACGTGTTGCAATTGCATGATATATTCCCCTAAATGGGGACTGAAAAAATAAGCTGCTTTCATAATTCAATCAAAATTTGTTTTAACATTTGAATTTAATTTATCGCTATATCATGCGTAACAACTCTGCTAAGATTCGTTAAAACCATTAAATCTGCCCGTTTTCGGTACTGACATGTGGGTACCGAGGAATTTGGCGGTTTCGTGAGTAATTTGCTACTTCGCAACACTGTCACGACGGACAAACCGAGACGGACACGAATGTTTACCTAAAAATTTCTTTTATTATGAAAAAGACAACGCTCAGCCTGTTCAAAGGCTACAGGGGACTGAAACCCACAGACATCGCATTGGAACATATCGTCGAACTGATCCGACACGACGCGGATACGGCCGAACACACGCGCCGCTACCGGGAATTCCTGTCGCAGGGACAGAAGGAGGCGGCGGGACACGAGAAGAGTGTCTGCCCGTGTTTCGCCGTGGCGGTGCGCTTTGGCGGAGGCAAATGCAAGGAGCATATCCGCGAATGGACGCACCTGTGTATGGCGGACTTCGACCACATCCCGCCGGAACAGATGGAGGAATGCATCCGGCGGGTGCGGGAGGACCGGCACACGCTACTGGCCTACACCACCATCAGCGGAACGGGACTGCGCGTCGTCGCGGCCTACGACGCTGCCAGAGACTACGAGCCGCGCTCGGAACAGGAGCTGCACGTACTGGCCTTCGGACGCATAAACCATCACTACGAAGCGCTGACGGGCCATCCCTACGACGAGAAGTGCAAGAACGCGACGCGCCTGAGCGGGGTGGCGCACGACCCGGACGTTTTCTACAACCCCGAAGCGACGACGTTCCTCATCAGCCGGCCAAAGCAGACGGCATCCGCCGCAAAGCGGAAGGCCGCCGACAGGCAGCTGACCCGCATCGTCCGCACGGCGGAGAGGCTGCTGGCCGACGAGGGCATCGCCTACACGGAACACCACCACAACGAGTACATCATGCGCATGGGCTACCTGCTGAACGCCTACGGGGCGGACCGCGAGGCGGCGACCCGATGGGCCACGGAACGCTTCGCCGACTACGACGGCGACGTGGAGGGCATCCTGCGCTCGTGTTACCAGCACACGGAGGAGCACGGAACGCGCAGCCTCGGCACGCGGCGGAAGGACGCGGATGCCGCCCAGGGACAGGGGCGGGTCACGGTGGACGACATCGAAGCGTTCCTGAACCGGCAGGGACGCTTCCGCAAGAACACGGTGACCGGCAAATATGAGTTCGCTCCCGAAGGAACGGATGATTTCAAGGACCTGACGGACCGCGAGGTGAACTCGATGTGGCGACGCCTGTGCAAGGAGTCGGGCCCGGCACGCAAAACGGACGTGCAGACGGTGATCGAGTCGGACTTCGTGCCGCTGTACAACCCCTTTCGCGAATACGTGGACGCCCTGCCCCCGTGGGACGGAACGACCGACCACATCGGACGGCTGGCCGCGCAGGTACACGTCAAGGAAGATGGCGAGCTCTTTGTCCGCTTCTTCAAAAAATGGCTCGTGGCGATGCTGGCCGCCCTGCTCGAAGAGGAGACGGTGAACCACGAGATACTGGTGCTCATCGGCCGCCAGGGCATCTACAAGACTACCTGGCTGAACAACCTGCTGCCGCCCGCCCTGCGCCGCTACTTCTACCTGAAGTCGAACAGCCGCAACATCACGCGCGACGACCTGCTGACACTCTCGGAATTCGCCCTGGTGTGCCTCGAAGAGCTGGACGAGATGGAGAGCAAGGAGCTGAACCAGCTGAAGGCGCTCACCACCATGCGCCACGTGAACGAACGTGCGGCGTATGCCCGCTACAAGGAGATGCGGCCCCACATTGCCAGCTTCTGCGGCACGAGCAACAACCGCCAATTCCTGAACGACCTGAGCGGAAACCGCCGCTGGATGCCTTTCGAGGTGGAGAGCATCGACAGCCCCTATGACCACGTGCCGGACTATGCGGAGATCTTCGCCCAGGCGTATGCGCTGACGCGGAACGGCTTCGCCTACTGGCTGGACGACGAGGAGGTGAAGACGCTGAACCGGCACAACCGCCAGTTCGAAGTGCCCTGCCTGGAGCAGGAACTGATCCTGACGCACTACCGCCGCCCGATGGAGGGCGAGGCGTGTATCTTCGTGACGAACGCACAGATACTGGCGCGCATCAACGTGGGCCTGCGCCAAGGGCTGAGCACGGTGAAGATCGGGATGGTGATGTCGCAAGCGGGGTTCCAGCAGGTCCGCGTGGCGGGCAAGCGAGGCTACCGCGTCGTCGAGCTGACGGGCGACGAGATCTACCGGAACCAGCAGGCGATGGGAAGATTTGTTTGAATGAAGAATGAAGAATGAAGAATGAAGAATTTTTTAATTTTCCATTATCAATCATCAATTTTCTAAAATCCATAGTTAGCACGCTAAAGTCCATGGTTAGCGCGCTAAAGTCCATAGTTACGAAGCCCAAGTCCAATTCTTCATTCTTCGTTCTTCATTCTTCATTTCCCTAAGGTTCCCCGATCGCCTCGACAATCATGCGGACATGCACGGGCATGTAGACACGGCTGCGGGGATGGCAACCGGCGGCTTGCAGACGTTCGCGCAGGTGGGGATAGAAGTCGATCCACTCCTGCAGTTTGCGGTAGGCCGTCTGCGGATTGAGGCCGGGGAAATAGAACTGGGCCAGCTCGGTGCGGCCGTATGCGCGGATGGTGAATGTTTCCATAGATTTCGTGTTGGTCTTTACGGACGTAAAGATACTGAAAATCAGCGGAAACGCCATGCGCAAAAGCGGCAATAATCAACGATAATCTACGATAATCAACATTTACCTACACTTACCTACCCTAACCTACAAGAATCAATTTTCCGCGTGGCGCAGGTAGTATCTTTGTATTGTCAGGAAGTTGTAGGGACACACCACGGTGTGTCCGGTTACTGAGTCATCCTATATTGCGGACAAGGCGGACACACCATGGTGTGTCCCTACAATCCTCTATTATTATTTACTAATTATTAATCAATTAAAGAAATGATTACTTACAGAAAAATTCAAATTGTGGGCGAGAACCATCCGTGCAACGGACTGTGGTATGCACGCCCGGTGATTAACGAGACGCTGGACATCGAATTGCTGTCCCGTCACATGTCGAAACACAACACGCCGTTCTCGCCGGGCGTGATCAAAGGCGTCCTGGCAGACATGGTGACCTGCATCAAGGAGCTGATCCTGGACGGCAAGAACGTGAAGCTGGACGACCTGGCTATCTTCTCGGTGGGCATCATCAGCGACCACGGGGCCGCGAGCGCGGCAGAGTTCAAGGTGTCGGAACACGTGGCAGGACTGAAGCTGCGCGCACGTGCCACCGGCGAACTGAGCAACGCGAAAATCAACCTGGAAGCGACGCTGCGCGAACAGAACGAGTACTACCTGGGCGACGGCACCGCGGTGACTCCTACCCCCGGCGGCGGAGGTGAGGACGAGGAAGAAGGAGGAAGTCCGCTGTAATAATGGAAAATGGAGAATGGATAATGGAAAATGAAATACACTAATTATCCATTCTCAATTATCAATTATCAATTTTCAATTCTCAATTATGAAGAAGAAATCAGTCTGGAGCATTGTGCTCAAAGCAATTGTGGCCGTGGCTACTGCCCTGGCCGGTGTATTCGGAATCTCATCGTGTATAGGCGGATGAGAACCGTGACCCTGATCGTCGTTCATTGCTCTGCCACCCGCGAGGGGCAGAGCTTTGACTTTGAACAGTGCCGCCGCGACCACATCCGTCACCGGCGCTTCCGCGACATCGGCTACCACTTCTACCTGACGCGCGACGGCGAGATACACTGCGGACGGCCGCTGGAACAAGTGGGAGCCCACTGCCGGAACCACAACCGGCACAGCATAGGCGTCTGCTACGAAGGCGGACTGGACCGCCAGGGACAACCGAAGGACACGCGGACGCTGGAACAGAAGGCAAGCCTCGTGGCGCTGCTGCGCGAGCTGAAGCGGATGTTTCCGCAGGCGCTCATCGTGGGGCATCGCGACCTGAATCCGATGAAGGCATGCCCGTGTTTCGAGGCGGCGAAGGAATACTTATTTTAATGGAGAATGGAGAATGGAAAATTGAAAATGATCTGTGCAGACGAATTTAATTTTCCATTCCCAATTTTCAATTCTCAATTATCAATTATCAATTATCAATTATCAATTGCCTTCCGCTTCTTGATGAGATAGTCCCACCAACACAAAACTCTCTCAAAATTTCTTACCAAATACGATTTTGAAGAATGTCATCCAAAGAATTTTGAAATCAAATCCCCAAGAACGATGCTCCAAATAGAAGAGATCGTAACGTAGGCGGCGGAGCATCTTCTCAATAGTGTCGGTGTAGCCGTTGTAGAGGGTAGCGTAGGAGGTGACACCCGGACGGATCTGGTAAAGGTAGCGATAACGGGGATCGCGCTCCATAATCTGGTCGATGTAGAACTTGCGCTCAGGACGGGGACCGATAAAAGCCATCTGCCCGCAGAAAACATTCCATAGCTGGGGAAGTTCGTCGAGATGGTGCTCACGAAGGAACTTGCCGATCTTGGTCATGCGTTTGTCCTTGCCGCCAGAATACAGGGCGGGACCTGCTTTTTCGGCATCGAGCTTCATGCTGCGGAACTTGTAGATATAGAACGGACGACCGAAACGGCCGATGCGCTCTTGCTTGAAAATGGCGGGACCGCCGTCTTCGCGCTTGACGGCAATGTAGCAGAACAAAAATAAAGGGGAAAAGACAATCATGGCGACCAGGGCGGTCAGACAGTCAATAACACGCTTCGTGTTACGCTCGAAGCCATTCATTCCGTCGGGGATGAAATGGTCATCCTTCTCATTTTTTTCAAAATCTACCATAATACTAATTGTTTAATGGGCAACATCCATACAGTACAAACTAGTAAGAAAGCTGATACCATGGAGAAATAATTCACATCTCATCGGAATAGTTGCCACAGAATAGGTGATACGTTAAGTTAAGTTTGTTTTCAATAACTAAAAATAGATGCCCTGTTAGAAGAATTTGTCAGTTTGTTTGTCGGAGGAGTCTTTCGGTTCGGGTCTGCCGGATTTAGGAAGTGGCAGAACCACGCTCCAGCGTCCGGTGCCACGACCGGTAGCGGTCCGCCGAATAGGGCCGGACGGAGAACACCTTGTAGGCAGGCTGGTCGGTACGCAGGATGTGCAGCCGCACAAAAGATTGCAGCTGGGCATCGGTAACGGACGCCATGACCACCGGGAAGGGATAGACCGCAAACCGGAAAAGGGTGGTCTCGCACGAAGGCATGAGCTGGCACAACTGGTAGGCCGACTGTTCGAAAGCGACCCAATAGTCGCCTGCACCGTAGAGGTGGACGGAGCTGCGGTTGGTACGCTCGCGCTCCATGATGGCGTCGAAATGGCCGGTCAGCAGAGCTGCCAGGGGATGGGCGGAAGACATTTAATTAATGGAAAATGGAGAATGGAGAATGAAGGAATGACAGATGTTCATTATCAATTTTCAATTCTCAATTATCAATTCAATTTAGTGTCCCAGCACCCGATCGTAGTCGTCGAGGCACTGGAGAAGACGGAGTTTGCTTTTCTTGAGGCCGGACTGCCGGCGCCAGGGAGCCAGGAGTTCGTGGGCCTGTTCGTAGTAGATGCTGCTGTCGGTACAGCCGTAGAGGGTGACGAGCAGGAGGGCACGCGACTGTTCCGCCTTGATGAGGGGCAGAAAGGTGCGGGCCACGCTCAGCAGCTCGCGGCACTCGTCCACCTGGCCCAGAATGACACGGGCCGGCAGCAGAAGGGCGTAGAGCTTGCAACGCATGACGTCGGTGTCCAGACGGAGGCCGGCGTAGAGGCGCAGGACCTCGGCAGCCAGGGCACGGTCGGCATCGGTGACGCCCTGGGGGCTGTGATGGCGACAGAGGGCCTGGTGAAGGCCGGCACTGTAGCGGTCGTTGTCCAGGCGGGTGTAGACATGCTTGCCGTCGGCGTTCAGGCTGATGACTTCGTACTGGCCGGGACGGACATGAAGCAGGGGCACCCACATCCAGTTGTCCACACAGACCACGACATCCTTGCGGCCGGCACCGGGCTGGATGACCACTTCGGCTTCGGCGCCCTGGAAACGTCCTTCGGTGATGCGCACGCGGTCGCCCTTGCGCAGCTTGTCCGGCTGGGGCACGTAGACGGGAAGCACGTCGCTGTAGGAACGTGCCACCCAACGGAGGTTGGCCATGGCGGCATCGGACAAGTAGGGATAGTGGCTGCCGCGGCTGTCGCGCACACGGGGCAGGAAGTTGTATTGGGGCAGCTGCCGCTTGAGACGAAAAATCTCGACTTCGGAGGCATGGATGAACACGTAGTTGTAGAGCAGCGGACGCTCGGTACTGACCAGCTCGCCACGAGACTCGCGCACTTCCACGTAGGAAGGGGCAAAAAATTCGAACACGGGTTCGCCTTCCTGCACACGGCGGTCGAGTTCTTCCTGAAGTCCGCAGGCCGGCCCGCGGTGGCAGGAAGGAAGCGAAAGCACATACCAGCGGACCTGGCGTCCGTTGCGCATGCCGTCCAACATTTCGGGGGTAGCAATCAGGGGCTTCACTTCGCTCATAGGTGTTCCTCGGCCATATCAACAAGATTTATATCTTGCTGAAAAACAACAATTTACAAGTTTATCACCGTGCATTACTGAAAATTTCCGGGCAATGGTTCTCTTCGTTATCATTCAAAGATTTTCATTCACCGACAGGGCTTTTCAACGCCGCTTTTTCCTCGCACAACGCCCTTTTTTCAGGCACTTCTCTTCCTAAGAGAAGGATTCATTGTGCAAAGATGGGGATAATTCCCCAAACAGCCAAACAAATAAAGGAATATAAATGTTTAAAATTTCGGAATTTACTACACACATTTTGCTGATTTGTTGAGCGAAACAGATTGAAAAAGGGGCAACAGATACTTGGAGCGCCAAGGTCTGAACATGCCTTCCTTCTCTTAGGAAGAGAAAGACCCCCTACTCTACAAATCCACCTCATTAATTTTGTCAAAATTCCGCTCTTATCACAAGGAAAAATGTGACAAGCTGTTTCGAGGCACGGAATGGCACGGCGAGAATGAGTCTGCCAAACACCGTGCAATCCGCACCACCCAAAGACTCGGCCGGAAAGACGGAAATCAGAGATTCCTACCGCTTACATCCAGTTACATCCAGTGCTTTAAGGATGTCGCGGTTGGCACAGTCGACCGCCGACGTATCCAGTGAAGCCAGGTAGATGCGGGTGGTATGCTCGGAATGATGGCCTAGGGCACGGCTGATGACAGACATGGAGACACGCTTGTCCCAGGCAATGCTGGCCCAGGCATGACGTGCCACATAGGTGGTAAGCGGCATGTCGAGCCCCAGACGGGTGCCCAGCTCCTTGAGGCGGAGGTTGACCTGATGGGAGGCGCTGAGATACTGGTTGCGGTCGTCGCGCGAGACGTCGCGGATGATGGGGAGCAGGTAGGGAGTGTCGGCCGTGTCGTACTTGTCGACAATGTCCTGCATGGGGCGCTCCCACCGGACGGACAGGAACTGGCGGGTCTTGTGGCGGTAGTAGGAAAGGAAACCGCCGCGCAGGTCTTTCTTCTTCAGGTAGGCCATGTCGACAAAAGACATGCCACGGGTGTAGAAGCTGAACATGAAGAGGTCGCGGGCATAGTCGAGACGGGGATCGAGACTGAGGTCCAGGTTGCGGATGCGGCCGATGACCTGCAGGGGAACGGCACGCTTGACGGTGCGGTCGATACCGGTATAGACACGGCGGAAGGGATAGCACTGGACTGTCAGGCCGTCTTCGACGGCACGGTTGTAGATGGCGCGCAGGTTGCGCATGTAGTAGGAAGAGGTGTTGGGACAGATGCCCTCCCGGCGCAGGTAGCCTTCGTAGGCCGTCATGAGATCGGCGTCTATCTTGTCCAAAGACACGTCGACATCGTCGCGGAAACGCATGAAGCTGTTGAACGACGTAAGGTAGGACTCGGCCGTGCGGCAACGGTCCGAAAGACGCAGACGGCCGATCAGGCCCAACGTATAGTCCCTGAAGCTTTCGGAAAGAGGCGTCCCCTTCCCGATCCGGGGAGAGGACGGATGGTTTTTTAGTTTTACAATTGTCATAAATCAATAATTCAAGTTAGAAACGGAAGCTTAAATTATTAATTTATTCCACGTAAACCATCAGTTTCTTACCACTCAATGAACTTACCGCGCTCACGACGCTTCTGGAGCTCGGCCTTGAGGAAGCGCTGGCGGTCCTTGGCGATGTAGCGGCGGGCGAAAATATTGGGGACGGCTACCCCCAGGGAAATGCAGAGGATGATGAGCGAAGCGTTGATGCCGTTGGAAACGACGGTGGTGACCTCGCCCACGATGCCGTTCATATTGATGAGCGCCACCAGTGAACGGTACATCAGCACACCGGGAATCATGGGGATGACGGAAGGAATGGTGAGCACGTGATTGGGGACATGGAACCAGTGGACGGCCTTCACGGCCACCAGGCTAACCACCAGAGCACCCATAAAGGAGCCGACTACCGGACCGAAGCCCAGCTCGAAGTTGACGAAATTGCGCGTGCAGACGGCCAGCATGCCACCGATAGCCACCACCCAGAGCAGGCGGCGCTGGATGTTGAAGATCATGGAGAAGCCCATGGCCGAAATGGCGGCGGCAACGGCATAGACCCAATAGGAATCGTGGGGCACGATGCTCAGCTCGCTGAACTTGCGGTCGATGACCACGTCTTCCATCACCAGGAGCCGCATGGCCAGCACGATGCCGAAGGCCATGGCCACTACCATCAGGGCAGTGTTGACGGCACGGACGATGCCGACCTGGATATAATTGTCGATCATGTCGTCCACAAAATTGATGAGCGGAACGCCGGGCACGATGAACAGGGCACAGGCCAGCAAGGGATGATAGGGAGTCTGCGAAAGGCCGGTGAACGTGGTGACGTAGGCCAGACAGGTGGAGATAAAGGCCGCAATGGCGATACTCATGTACAGATTGATGCCGAACTCGATGCAACGGGCACGCACGCGGAAACCGGCAAAGGCACAGATGGAGGCAAACAGGAAGGCAATCCAGTCGCCACCGAACAGCTTGCAGAAACCGCCGCAGGCAAAGCCGGCGCCGATGGCCACGACATAAGGCAGGTAGTTGCGCTTCTTGGTGCGGATGCGTTCCAGCTCTTCCTCGTAGCGGTCGAGCGAATAGTCGTTCTCGATGGCACGCCAGGAAAGCTTGCTGATCTCGGAGATGGCGGTCATGTTGATGCCATGCTTCTCGCACTTCTGAAATTTGGAGAACGAATGGGAGCCGTCGCTGACGTTGACCATCAGCATGGTGTAGCTCACATCGATGTGGAGCTTCTCTTCGGGGAGGCCCAGATAGGCAGCCACACGGTTCATGTTACGCACGATACGGTTGGTATCGGCAGCACTCTCTACTAATAATTTTCCGGTACGGAGCAACAAGTCGAGCTTTCGTCTCAACAAGGCCACTTCTTGATCAGTTAACGCTTTAGCCATCTTCCAGTAACAGTTGATTTTTGAGGGTACAAAGATAGTGCAAACCGGGCGCATATCAAAAAAATAAGCAAGCTTATCCTTCTGATATGCGCCCGGTTTGCAATACATCATCAGAACTGCGTCAAATCCAGATCGGTCACTCCGACCAGATTGGGCAAAGAAACTTCTTCCGCTCCCAACAGCTCGACAGACACGGTGTGGGAACCTTCGGTCTGATAGGTATGAACGGCTTCTTCCTGATAGACCTCTTCCTGTCCGTCGCCCCACGAGATGTGTCCATAGTTGAAATAGGGACCGGTGATGGACGGGATGCTGAACGTCCGGTTGGTGTGGACAATGCGCAGCCAACCCTTGTCCTGACGTCCGGGCTGGATGACCTTGACGGACTGGGACAGCTCACCCGCCGTAAACGAAATGACGGCTTCGCGCGGCTCCAGGCCGGGATTGGTATCGATGACGAAGCGCAAAGGCACTTCCGCAAGTCCACGGGTGGAAGCAGCCTGACGGATCCATTCGGCAGAAAGCGAAACCTGGAAATCGACATTCGTATTGACCGAGAAATCGAGCGTGCCTCCCAAGGCGTCGACCGTATATTCTTCCTGCGCCACCAGGATGGCATTTTTCTGTACCTGCGTGATGGTCACCGTATCGGCCAGTCCCAGCTCTTCGTTGAAGAAGGCGACCCGTGCCGAACGATAATCATAGTCTTCGTTCGGAGCAACCTCGAACCGACGCGTATAGGTAGAGAACGAACGGGTAACCGCCTCGCTCAGCCAAGCGACATCGTCGAGCATACGCATCTGGAAAGGCACATTGCTGCGAAGCTCTACGGCCACGATACCTCCTTCGCTGCCCACCGTATATTCGTCTTGCGTAAGCATTACTCCGGGTTGCTCGCCGGCCTGATAGACGGTAACGGTTTCGGACAGCTCGCCACTGCGGATCACGATTTTCCCTTCGCGTTTGTCGAACGACTCGTTGGCAGCGGCCGTGAAGCGGAGCTGGGTGGACGTCATCGAACGCGTCTGGACGGCGCTCAGCCATTCGGCTGCTGCCTCGTCTACCTCACAGTCGAAAGCGATATTCGCCTTGACTTCGACCGTCACTTCTCCACCTTCCGCACCCACTTCCACACGGTTGGAAGTGACGGTCAGAGCGTCTTTCTGTTTCTGCACAAAGGTCATGCGGGCCGTTGTCGTTCCCGACTTCAAAATCAGCGTGGCATTCCGTTCGTCCGGCGTTTCGTTGGCAGTGACGGTCAGCGTGACTACCGAAGACGTGGCATCACCCCGGGCGGGAGTGACACTGCACCAGTCCTGATCGACCTCGGCTGTCCATGCCGCCGTGGAAGTGAAATGTACATCGGCCTGGCCACCGGCCGTTTCGAACACAAGTTGCTGGTCCTTGTCGAAGGTGAGGACGGGAACTTCGGGCTGCCCGTTCTCAGGATCGTCCGAACAAGCCGACAGCAGAAAGACTGCCGACCAGAGGATCGCTATAATCAGATGTATGTTCAGTTTCATATTCCTTAGATTTATGTATGTTCGTTTTCTTTGATTTATTCGGCTGCATTGGCAACAGAGAAATTCAGCGTCTTCCGGTCGTCTCCCTTCTGCAGCGTCAGGGAATAGGTGCCGTCGCGAAGCAAGGAGGTGTCGACGGTTATTTCATTTCCCTGGATCTGGCACTTGTCGCTACAGTCGCTGCCACCGGAGGAACGCAAGGAAACAGAGACACCGTCTTTTACCAGAAGCCTCAACAGACGGCTCTTCTTGTTGTAGGTGAGCTGAGTGGTCTCCTCGATGGAGTATTCATCGGCAATCAGCAGATCCCATACGCAACCATCCTCATCGTTTCCCTTGATGAGCGTCCATTCGGGAGTGTTCGCACTGCGATAGTAGCCCCGGATGCGGTAACCAGGGAGAACAGGGGTGTTGATGGTGACAGTTCCCACATAAGGATAATAATAATATGATGACAACAAATCAGAAAGACTTACGACATACAACTCTTCTACGATATTTCCCTCCTTGTCCACTACTGCAAAAAGAAGTTCACCCGTAAACGTCCCTGAGCCCGTATTTTTCAAATTTCCTACATATAGTTCAAAAGGTTTACCCGACACAACAGGTTCATCTACAGACAATCCACAGACTTCTTGTTCGGAAAATCTCTCACCATATCGCAACTCTTCAAAATATGCGCCTCCGTCATCTTTTTGAATGCCAATCACTGCATCCTGATACATGTTGTAACCGCCCTCTGAGCCACCAGACCCCTGCCCTTCAGGATCGAGAACCGTCAAAAGAAAATATCCGTCACAATAGCCGCCCCAACCCCAGTTGACACGATAGTAGTTCTGATCGGTATAGCCATCCAGTACGAAAGCATGTCCAGCATTATCATTGAATCCCGAATAGATGACCGGCCGGTTACTTTCCAGCTCGCCTTGCATCAAGGAATTCCACTCGGACGTAGTATAACCATTACGTGATATAGTACGTACCCTCTTGTCATATCCCATATAGGTTGTCAGACCGGCCGGAATATAAAATGTAGAAGCAGCGGTCCCGGAACTGCCGACAGGGCCAAAATCGGCTTGCAGCATGACACCACAATCGCGCATCAGCGTAGCTACGGCAGTGGCTTCAGCCTGTGAATAGCCGAAATATGGATATTCCAACAACATGTTCTTCCAATCGTAAGTGTGGCCCAACGGCAGATCGGGTACGGTTACTCTATACGTATCGGTCTGGTATCCGGGTAAGGTCCCTACCCCTTTTTCGGGCCACTGATGATAGCGCATCACGATGGCAAGAGCCGTTATCGTACATCCGGTATAAGCGAACTGCATATTTACTTTGGGACACAACATATTGTAAGGATCGGTCTGATTCCACTTGGCAGTCCCCAATTCGACCACCGGAGTGCCGACTTCAACCTGACTCCAGGCACGGGTAACAGCGGACTCGGCCTTTGCTCCGCTACGCCGCGCTTCGTTCACCTCGTCACGCATGTACTCCAGCCATGCCTTCAGATTGGCCGGAAGATTGTCTTTCGAAAACTCGTGTTCGAAAGAATAGCCCAAGACAGGCATGGCTACATCGTCGCCCGCCACAATGACAAAACCGGGGCCTCCGGTATTGTCGAAAACATAGTACGCCGGACTCTGGACAGACGACCGGGTAACCAGGTCTTCGCTATGAAAAACCATCTGCAACGACGGGATGCCGCCACGGGTAACGGGCGCCGACTGCCAGAACGAAACAGCTATCTGCCGGGCCTGGTCTTCGGAGACATTCCCGGCCAGCACGATCCCTGAGAAGAATAGGAACCACAAGAAAAAAAAGCGTTTCATAGAATGACTTGTATTAATAAGGTTTCACAAAAATATCCTTACTACAAAGGTAGTAAAAAATCTGGAAGTTCCCAGAGAACTATTTGTTTTTGTAGAACTTCCTGTTCAATTTTCCGTTATAAGTGCGCTCTACCCGATCGGCCTGCGCATACAAAAAGGGAATTTTATAGGATTCCAAACGGGTTTTCAGATACTTGACCAGGGCTTTCTGATCGAGAGGGCGACCGGCCTGTGTGACATAGATGAGCTTTAATACATTGCCCACCACAGGATGGTAGGCACAGACACAAATGCAATCGGTAATGTCCGGATAGGCCATCGCCACATTTTCGACTTCAATCGGCGAGATCTTGTAACCACCCACATTGATGACATCGTCTGCACGACCTTCCAGCCTGAGACGACCCTGCTCGTCCACGTATCCTAAATCGGAGGTATAGAGCGTATAATCGCGCAAGACGGTACCCGTCAGCGACGGATCGCCCAAGTATCCGCTCATCAGCATCGGACCGCGACAGGCAATCGTCCCCTCCGGCGTAATGACAACAGATGCATGGCGCATGGGCTTTCCCAAACAACCGGGTATGCACCCGTCATGGCAATAATCGTGCGTCGAAATAATGCCTGTCTCGGTAGACGCATAGGTATTGTAAAGTCGGGTCGAAGGCAGGATGCCGCACAGCTGCTCCATGTCGCTCTGTGCCATCGGAGCCGCTCCCGTCTCAATAAAATCGATTTTGGAAGCATACTCATGCAACTTGTTCTTGCCAAACTGCATCAGTATACGCAGACTTGCGGGAACCAAAAAGGTAGCAAACTTACGACACGGATAATCGAGCGCAGAGAAAAAGGCGTTGATATCCTTGATGCCTTCGGTGATAAGGATGGTTCCGCCCACTACAATCATAGGCCATATTTTGGAAAGACTTCCGATATGATTGAGCGGACCGCTGATGACAAACGTTACATCCTGGTCAAAACCCTGAGCACCTATCAAATTCTCGGCATTGGCCAAGATGGCAGTGTGGCTCAGCATCACTCCCTTCTGGTTTCCGGTAGTGCCTGTGGTGAACAGGATATCGGCAATGTCGTCGGGGATGGGATTTCCGGCAACCACAGACTCGATCTCGGAGAAACGGATTTCCGGAATGTCTTTTTCCAAAGGAACAATCGCCCTGTCGGCCATGTGAGCCGCAAAATACGTAACGAGAAAATCGATCGACTGGGAAGACCTGAGCACCAGCCCCTTCTGTCCACAACCGGCCAACGTCCGGGCACGCTCCTGGACCAGCGTACAGAGCCGGGCATACGTGATATGCTCGCTACCACAGACCACAGCCAGACGATCGCCAGCCGTCGTGGCATGCTGTAACAGATAATCCTCAATCCGTCTCATTGTTTCGCCGCCAGTTTATCTTCTACCATCTTGACAATTGCATCCAGATTCTTGAGATTTTTGGGAGTGGCATCCCGGGCTTCCAACTCGATGTCATACTCCTGGGACAATGTCATCAAAATGAGGGTAACACCCAGCGAGTCCAGCTCACTAAACAAAAAATCAGAATCCAAATCGATAAGAGGAAGAATCCCCTCAAGAAGTTCACGAATACGCTGTTTCATAATTATTCTTTTTATTATTTACAGTTGAAACTTGCACCTTCACCACATCTTCCACACTGAACAAAGGCTTGTATGCACTGACCTTCGCAGCATTGGCTCCAGCTACAAAATTAATATTGACAGGCAAGTTCGTACATTGCTGATAAAGCATCTTCAGACTATCGGCACCAATGGCATAGACCGGCACATAGGGATGGACCAATGCAAACAGCAACGTAAAAACACCTTCGGTATGATCGTCTATCAGGACATACGAATAGTCGTCGAAGGAGGTGTCAATCCAGGCTGAGAAATTGTGGAAACGCCTCAACAAATCCAAGGCATATCCTCTTTTCCCGACCCGGCCAAACAAGCCGGCTACGAGCTCGGCAAAGTAGTCCGTATCCTCCAGTTTCCGGCATAACTCTTCGTAGTACAACCGGTAATGACGCCGGAACGCATTGGCCTGTTTACGGGTATCTGTATATATGGACTTGTCATCACACAATACGCGCTGGCCGATCTCGACATACAACTTGGCCCGATTCTGGAAAGCCTTATGCGTAGGCAGCACATGGCCTGTCCCATGAATGTACAAAGGAAGAATGTCTGCCTGCAATATTTTGGCAATATGGAATGCTCCAGAATGGAAACGCAAGATGCGCCCATTCTGCGAACGCTCGCCTTCCGGGAAAAAAACGATTGTATAGCCACGGTCGATATGATACCTGCAATATTCTATCATTTCGTCCATCGTATAGCTGGTACAGGTGAACTCCGCCAAACGCAATACCGGCTTGACGATCGGGTTCTCCCATACCCGCTTGCCCGTAACGATCAGCAGTTTAGGAGAAAGAATGAGCAGGCACAACGGATCGATCAGAGACTGATGATTGCAAATGGCAATAGAGCCACGCTCGAAAGTCTCGTTGTATGGATTATGGATGTCACAAAACAACCACGGATGAAGGCGCAGATCGAGCTTGAAGACCTTATGCATGATCCGATGAAAGTCATCAAGCCTCCTTTCGCGCGTTCTTCCACACCAAGTCCAAAACGCCCCTCTTACCGTACCATAAATCACTCCCAGGATAAATACGACGGCTGCTATCGCCATCAGTACCACCCGACGAACGGTCAACGGTGCATCAAGAAACGGGTTACACCGATTGTTTATCATATTTATTCTTTGAATCTACAGGATTGGAATATATTCCCAGAAAAATATCACAAAGCAAATCCATCTCGCACGATTCAGCGTAATTCTGAAGCTTGAGCAAATGCTTCATGTAGGCATCTTTCTGTTCACTGGTATAATATGCACCATACATCGTATTGCCAAACCTCAAGTCGTGGGCAATGTAATTATTGGGAGTAAGGCGATAGGCCCGACAGATGCGTTCATCGAGAAGAGAAGCTACCTGACGGTTGAAGTCGCTGGTCGTAGCCTCGCTGAACTGCATCAAATCGTCTTTCGTCACCATATCGCAAAACTCAATATGTACCCGGCCTTTGGGCTGCATGATGCCTGTCAAGATACTGTTCAGATCTTCACCCGGCTTCTTCACATACTTGGTATTCTGAGAAGCATACAATTCGAGCGTCTTCAAAATGTCGCATGACTCCCACTCGTAGCTGACAGCAACCGGCACGATGTTCAGCTCGGCCAACGAATCGACCTTATTATCCGTCCGGCTCATGCCAAACATCTTAATGATGCCCTGATCGGTACGGTCGATCCCGTCTTTGGTACGTCCATTGCGCTGGGCAATCCATACAGATTCGTTCTTTTTCGTCAACGTATAACGAATATATTCGCTCAAATGAAGCGAAGCACGATAAAAGTCGCGCGGATTGTTGCCCGGACGTTCTACCTTGAACATCTTGTTCGACTTACCGATATCCGTAACCAACTGCCCCTGCATAAGATTCGCACCAAACGTAATCTCGGAAGTCTCGTGCCCATTCATGTAGAGGATATACTGCAGCAGACAGGCATCGAGCATGATATCACGATGGTTCGACACAAAAAGATATTTCTTGGCCGGATCCAGCTTCTCGATTCCACCATAAGAAAACTCAGTAATGCTGCGGGCAATCACCTGCTCATTGACACAACGCATAACCTCGAGCTGAAAATCGCGCACGGTGCGATAGGAACGTATCTGATCGCGAATATCTTCGATATGCTCATGCGGATAAACATAAGAGGCCAGCAACGGAAAGGACCCGCTATCGGCAATGCGCTGCATCGCTGCCGGTATCTCCTCTTCATAATATGGACGAATATCGTCAAACTTAGCATCTCTTTCAACCATATTTCTTACTCGTTTTATTTATACAATTCTTTTATCCATTTCATAAACTCATTGCGCCACTGCCTGCACTCTGCCGTCCCCCGAACATTGGAAGCTCCAAATCCATGCCCCCCTGTCTGATACTGGATGTACCGGTGAGGAATACCTTTACTCGTCAAAGCCGAATCAAGCAGCTCTGAATTATGGTACTTCACGACTGGATCGTCCTTGCAGTTCACCAGAAATACAGGAGGACAGTCTTCCGGAATATGACGCTCGACCGACAAGGAATCGCGCATCCTGCGACTGAACTTTCCCCATTCTCCAAGCAACGCCCTGCGCGAACGCTTATGCGTGACCGGATGGGACATGGAAACCACAGGATAGATGGGCGCCACAAAATCGGGACGCAACGACTCGGCATGGGAAATGCCCTGGCTTGCCAGAAAGTCTGTCGCATGAAAACAGGCTGCGGACATGACCAAATGACCACCCGCCGAAAAGCCCATCGCTCCTATCCTGGAGGGATCGATGTCATAGCGGTCGGCCTGCTCACGGAGCAACTGAATGGTGCGTTGGAGATCCTCAATCATATCGGGATGCTTATGGCCTCCAAATATCGCCCGGCTGTGGAAAATATAGGGGAATATGCCTTGAACCCTGTATTTCAACACGAACGCCGCAATGCCTTCTTTCTGAAGCCAACGGGCTACATCCGTTCCTTCGACCTCATAATCGTGCCAGCAATAGCTGCCACCCGGGCAGACGATCACCGCCAAACCGGCATACTGATTCGTCTGAGGAAGAAACGACTGAAGGGTCACACGACTACTGCCGACATCGGTCCCATCCCAAATATGAATGATCTCCTGTGCCAGCACCGACTGCCGCACGCAACCAACAAGAAGAGCAACAATAAAAATAATACGTTTCAACTTCTTATCTTTCGACTACCTTATGATCCAGTATATGTTTTATTTCCTCCAGACTCAACTGACGGTACCGATGCTGCAGATCTGCCTTGAAATCGACGACAAAATATTCTTCATCGTAAAATGACAATTTCGAGTTTGTATCGGGAGTACATTCAATATAGGTACAGTCATCGAGCACAAGCCCTTTTGCCTCACAAATCTGTTTGGCAAGCTTCTCGCCGGCATACGTCACACTTGTACCAGGATTGTCCTGATACAACTCTGTCACAATAATATAGGTATGGCCTTCCACCTGACGGATCTTCAAACCGCAAAGGGAAGGCATATCCCACTCACCTTTATAATTAAAGATTCAAGTTTCGCAAGTAGCCCTATGCCGTCTTTTTCACTCCGCATAAATCTTTA
>ENA-OYWO01000204-OYWO01000204.1-human-gut-metagenome-genome-assembly--contig:-NODE-204-length-38198-cov-10.439766_pt1 | contig 38198 bp, 30 predicted proteins | sample MGYA00244170_ERZ653397 | MGnify/ENA primary metagenome ERZ653397 (study PRJEB26926, sample SAMN06164906) | human gut metagenome | biome: ENVO:00009003; feature: ENVO:2100002; material: ENVO:00002003...
GATCTACACTCGACTAGTCGTCTGCAGCGTCAGATGTGTATAAGAGACAGTTACAGCATAATTATACAAAATACCCGATGATAATCAATGGCTTTTCCCCAAACTGTATGTTTTTCTTCCTGAAATGCAAAAATTGCAACAAAAATCCCCGAAATTGTGCTTTTCGGGGATAAAATAAGATATTCACTTTAAAAGAGTCAATTTATAAATCTGATAATTTCAACCAGACATCCGCTATAAATTGTCCGTTTCTTTCATAGAAAGATGTCATGCCGTCATATTTTTCGGCAAGCATTTTTATACTTGCCACACCAAAACCGTGAGCTGTTTTGTCTTTCTTTGTGGTTATGAGCATTGGGTTGCTTTCGAGGACGGATTTTTCAATCTGATTTGCAACTCTGATACAATAATAATTGCACTGTACGGACAGCTCGAGCAATATTTCTTCACCGTGTGATCTGGCACTCGCTTCTATCGCATTTGTGATGAGATTGGTAAGAATAACGCTTATATCAGCCGCTGAAAAGCGACTTATATCCGATGACATCACATTCGTCCTGAGCGTTATGCCGGAAGCGGAGCATTTGCTGTTCAAAAAAACAAGTATGGCGTTGAGCATTTCATTATCGGTGTGTACGGGTATATTTATGTCCGCCTGAGAAATGCCCGCATTTTCAAGGAAAGATAAAGCCTGCTCGCTCTTACCGCTTCTGATAAGTTCGCTAACCGTGCCTAACTGACCTTTGATGTCGTGGCGTATCTTGCGTAGTTCATCATACATTCTGCGCATTTCATCAAGATTGTTAGCCTGCTCATTTATCTGAACGAGTAGCATGGATTTTTTGATGTTTTCTTTATGCTCGCGAGAAATTCTTACCAGCATATAGAATGATATTATGTTTATTATAATAAGTCCCGCCACTGTCAGTGTGAAAAAGAGTATCTTATTTGCGCTTCCTAATTTAATTCCAAGTTCAATTTTGTAAATACATATACCACTGAGCAGTGTAGCGGCAAAAACGGCGCTGAATGCAATCCATTCGTTGCTATGCAGTTCGGTTTTGTTCTTACGGGTGAGAAGCAGTATCAATCCGAGTAAACCGAACAGAACGACTTTTGATATAATAAGAATTACAATGCGCTGAGAACTGCTGCTGTCGCCGACAGCTTCCGCCGGGGATTGCGACATAAAATTTCCCGACAGGGTGTAAATACTTATTGCAACTAGCATGAGTGTAGTTTCTGCTATTACCGGGAACAGAATATGACAAAGAAGTGTACCGTGCAGAAACAAGCGGCAATATAGTATAAGCAAAATTATAAATCCTGGTGTGCACAGAAGAAACTTATCAGGCAGTATGTTTGAAAGAAATGATGTGAATGCTGTTGTAATTACGACTGTGGCAACAAATGCCGAATATTTCTTTATGCCTGTATATTTTGCACCGAAAAAAGATGTAAGAAACCACAGGATAATAACATTTTCGCAGATTGTTGTAATAATTTCTGTAACGGTAGAAAGCAGTCCCATACTAATCCCTCGCAAATTTTATCATAGCCTGCTTGATTTCTTCGGTTTTTGTTCTGCTGACAGGGAGCGAGCTGTTATCGGTAAGGATAATATTATTGCGTTCTACCGAAAAAATGAAGCGTGTATTTACAATGAATGATTTATGTACGCGGATAAATCCGTAAGACGATAAGGCTTTTTCTGTTTCCGATAAGGATCTTGTCGTTCGGATATCGGTATCGGTTGTATGTATAACGACCTCGTGCCCGTATGCTTCGATATACTTTATTTTGTTATACGGCAGAGAAATCAGTTTACCCTGAAAGGTAAAAGTGTAGCATTGCCCTGATTTGGAAAGATAATTATCAAGGCGGATAACAGCTTCTTCAAGTTCGCTGTCAACATGGCTTTTTCTTAAGAATCCGAACGGCCTGTATTTAAACGATGAAAACACAAAGTCGTCATGATTAGTGACAAAAATGACAGGGATTGACGTTTTTGAAGAGTTGATATACTGTGCAACATTTTCACCGTTTACTCCGGGCATATCAACATCAAGAAAAACAACGTCAAAACGGTTTAATGGATCATTTAACGCAGTGATTAACTCAGAGCCGTTAAAAAACGGTGTAATATTATATTTAATTTGGTTTTTATTCAGTACTGTCGAAAGCTTTTCGCTCATTATTTCGTTGAAAAGCTCATCGTCATCACAAATTGCTATCTCCATGTTTATCCTCGAATACATATTACTTTGACAAAATTTTACCATCAATTTCTTGCGTTGTCAAGGATTAAACCAAATGTAATGTGGACACATAGCGCATATTTATTATAGAAAATCAAGAACAGAAAACGGCGATTTACGAGAATTGGAGTTGCGGTTCTTCTGCAATATACTTTGTTAAAATGCATAATCCTTGACACAATTTATTACCTGTGATAGAATGGAAACAGCAGATACAATCGAATTATCAGGCAACACTTCACGAAAAGAGGATAACATTATGGCAACACCCGATCTTTTATTCCCCGCAGACGCATAACAAGACACCAATTTTGATACAATGCGTATCTTGATTGGTGTCCGTTTTCTTTATCCGAAAGTCTTTATTTAATGGGATTTATTGATACAATTTAACGAAAGAAGGCTCTGCAACGATCTCAAAACGGTCGCTGCAGAGCCAGTTTGATTTTCTCAGGCTAAACCTTTTAACGATTGGTATGTAGATATGTCCACTTTTTTAGGTGGTATGTCCATATTAACATTCACTGTTTCGAAGCCCGTCCATCAGCCTTTGATATATGCTGTCGGCGTACAGATCGTTTTCATACTGAAGTTCACCGAGTGGGCTTAAATTTATGTTCCGTCTGCAAGCTACAGCTTTACCCATTTGTGATTAAGAACACAGTGTGTTATGCAACGATCAATTCCAGCACCTGGCAGCAGCCCATCTGCTGCTTTTGAAATGAATTGCTCATAACTTGCCCCCGGCAAAAAGGCATTCTTAATTCGACAGTAGTCATCCTTCGTAACATCCAAGGTTTGATTTAGAACATCAAGTCCTGAAGCAAGCACGGCTTCTTTGAATAACTCATACATAGCAAACTCTCCACTTCACCGAAAATATCGTCCTCTAAGCAAGTATACCCGCAGAGTACAGTTTTGTTTTCCGTGTTACATTGCGGTCTGTTAGATAATACTTTGACGTATTGCAGATATTTTCCTTTGCTGGACGATGTGTTTTGTGTGCTTGCCATTAGGATTGCGTATGTTACTCTATATTTTTCGGGATTATTCGCATTTACACAGTTCTTTTTTCAGAACCAAACATATCGGGGCGAACATTATTCTATCCCATTCTCAGCTTTCTTAATTCTAACCGCAAGATACTCTCTTGTGGGCAAATCAATTCTGAAACGTCCCTTAAAACTTCCGACATTCTCAACCGTCATGTTCCATGTGTCTATAATGTCGACAGTGTATAAATTATTATCGTCAATATGATAATATCTGAATCCCGGACGCGAAATCCCGTGATAAAACAGGTGATAACCGGTTTCATCAGCCAGATTTTCATCTTCAGGAACCACACATAGCTCGTCCCATTCCATATTTTTGGGTCGCAATCCGCCGTCCGGAGCTTCCTCAAGTATTTTTCGCATAAAAGCTATTCTTTCCGGGCTGTCACCCTTAAGCTCTCCGCCATGAGACCACCATACCGCCTTATCATCTATGTAGGTTTCGCCATGACCACCGTAGCCGCCGCGGCAAAGTGCTTCCCAGAACCTCCGAACAAGCTCTTGCGGCGAAATATTGCCCCACGCATACTGAATATTTCCTTCGTATAGCATTTCGTCAATTACTATCGGTTTGCCATAGCTTTTTCTCCACTCGGATGTTCCCTCCGGAGAACGCTGAATGCTGCAGTGCGTTATCCATGACTTTGTATGATCGTAAAACTGATTACCGTTATGTATTGATCGCAGGTGATCATACGGGTCGCTTTCTACGATTATCTGCGCATATTGTTCCCAGTCCTCAATGCTCTTGTTTTTTATCAGGTCATATTCATTAGCAAATGACCACCATACATTTCTGAAAGCCGAAAACCTTGCCGCTGTGTATTTCAGATAAAGTTCGTTTTGCTCCGGTGTCATTGTTGAGAAGCCCCAGCGGTCATACGGGTGAAAGAGGATAATATCTGCCTCAATACCCAGCTTTTGAAGCTCGGTGATACAGTATTCAATATGCTGAAAATGCTTGGGGTTAAACCTCTCAAAATCCCAGTTGTTGCCCTTGGAATCCGGAGTGTAGCCCCACACATTGTCCTCTGTGATAGCACTTCCGTCAACCGGAGTACCCTCGTATGGATAGGAGCGAGGCTCACGTGAATTGTAGCAGTAGCTTTTAGGAAATACGCAGAAACGTATCTTGTTGAACGGGGAATTTTTCAGAGTTTCAAGAGTTTGTGCGATAAGGTCATCGCTTTGCAGATTCCATACATAACAGGTCGTGCCGACAGGATAATAAGGTGTACCGTCGGAATACTGAAAATGATATTTGTTATGTACCTTTACGCAGCCGTGATTATTTTCCGACGGCGGCGTGACAGAAAAAGTTCCTTCGTATTTACTGTCAGAAAAATTCCCGCAGACCGTAAAATGGTATTCTTCCTCAAACGATGGCATGAATCTAACTTTGTATATTCCGTTCCCATCGTAAAAACCATTTACGGTTTTGCGCTCGGAATCGCTTTCAAATAGCGCAGTGATACTGCGTTCCAGAAATGGGTTGCCAGCGGTGGTTCCCTCGGAGCAAAACTCGAAAACGCCCCATTTTTCAACTGATTTTGTATAATTCATAATGGTTCCTCCAATGCCTTTACACATAAACCGACGGATCACTGTGCTGGTGAAATCCGTCGGTTTTGATTTTGAATATCACAGTTAATCTGATTTATGGCGCTGAATAAGTAAATGTTATTTCCAGCGTCGAAAGTATCTCATTGTCTTTGACTGGAAGAACAGTCGCGGACAGACCGGAATTGTCGCCATCGGCACATCTGCAGTCATCGGGGATAGATGTTACCCACTGGTTATAGAGGTTTACTCTCGTGCAGTTACCGTCGTCGGAACAGGTATATTCCTTGCCGGATAGCTCACGGACTTCGCCGTTTACCTTAACCTCATCAATAGAGATAGTATAATCCGGGAAGAACTTCTCGCCGTTGTAAATTCCGAGAGCCGAGAAAAGCACTCCCTTTGGAATACCGCAATCCGAGAAATCCAGACTGACGGTGTAGGTTCCCTCACCGGTTATCTCAGCATTGTTTGCAACGATACCCAAGGTCCTTTCCGTCGGGTCGTACTTGTTGCCGACACAGTACTGAACTGAAGAATCAAGACTCTGGTACATTATCCATGCCACTGCGGTATCATCAGAAGCCGGAATGGATACGCCCGCCATAAATTCGTCTTCAGCCGCCTTTGTTGACTTGTCCATTCTCTCCCTTGCGGCAGACTGAATCTCGGAATAATCCTTGCCTTCTTCGGTCGAAGCGCGTCTGTCGCTGTACAGCTTTGCTATGTTTTCATCGGTAGTTTTTCTGAGGACCCTTTTGTAAAAATCGCTGCAGTCCCAGAGGACGGGGCAGTAATTATACAGGTCGCAGTTATCCAGAAGATTGGCGTAAAACTTATCCCTATCGGGTTTATCCGCCGCACCCATAACGGCATATTCGCCTATAACCACACCGTATCCCAGGTCTGTGAATTTAGTCAGCATCTGAAAAAGGGAATTCTGCTCCTCATAATCGCCGGGAGTTCCCCACCGTTTTGCATTGCCGTCACTGCAATAGTCCCACGGCGTGTAATAATGTACTGAAAGCAGAAGCTTGTCCTTTGCCGTGTCCTCCGGCATTTGGTATCTGTCATCGCATGTTTTCCTGAAGTCGGTGTTGTACCCTGCGATAAGCAGGAATCTGTCTGCATTTTTGCCGCCGGTCGAACGTACCAGCTTAACAAATTCGCTGTTAATTCTGTTCGTTGTTTCGTAGCATTCGTCCTCGCTGAGAACTCCTTCTGTTCCGGTGACGTCGCTATCGTTGAGTCTGTGACAAAGTTCCTCATTTGCAGATTCAAATATCAGCTTGTAGGAATAATCGGAAAAATGCTCGGATATCTGCGTCCACATGGACTTATAAAGTGCCATTCCTTTTTCACGAACTGCCTCGTCGGCGGAGCCGAACATTCCCCACCAGCTTCCGTCCCAGTGTTCATTCAGTATAACATACATATCAGCGTCAAGAGCATAATTGACTACCTCATCGACACGGTTCATGAGCCGCTCGTCAATGGTGTAATCTCCGCTCTCGTAATTTATGCCATTGGTCCATGCCACAGGAATGCGGAGAGTATCAAAGCCCATAGCTTTCATATCGTCTATCATATCCCTTGTGGTGACGGGCTGTCCCCATAGCGTTTCAAAGGAGGTGGGGTCTACCCCTAACTCCACATAGCTTTTGTGATTGTATGCCTCCAGCGTGTTGCCGAGGTTTATTCCGTTGCCCATGAGCCGGATAACCTCCGTTGCGGTAAGGTCGTTTCCGGACACATTGTTATCCGTAATACTATTTGTTGTACATCCGTTCAATAACATTGAAATAACCAATCCTATGCTTCCTATGATTTTAACAGCAGAAATACGGTTCATTGAAGATCCTCCCAAATTATGATTTTCTCACCTTAATCAAGGATAAGCCCACTTATTTCAAGATTGTAGGTTATTGATGTAAAGGGAATTTCCTCACCGTTTTTTATGAGCGCAAAACGGTAGCCTATCCAGTCGACAGTGGTTTTTGCGGCAACTATTCCGCATTCCTTGGTGCCGTAAACCACGGAACCTATCTCAGCGCCCATCCAGCCGTTAGCAAGTCCATTTGCGGAGCTGCTTGTCGGGTCAAGCTCTGCGTTTACAGGGACTTCAACGATACCGTTTTCCGTTTCAAGACCTACGGACTTGACAAGTACTTTGTATTTTGCGTCCGGGTTAACGTTGATGAAACCGAAGTTAAGCAACTCGCTCTCTTTTTCAAATGAGGTGGACTTCACGGAATACTCACCGTCACCGGTCATTTCGAGATATGCCGACGGACTTGGGCCGGGATTTACAGCCTGACCGGTAAGTATAAGAGTTTCGTACTTTATCTCGGTATCTGAGATGTTCTCCTCGGGACGGAGTTCCTCGTTGCCCTTTGTGAACTGCCACGATCTCAGTTCAATATCCGCACCGGAAAATACCAGATAGATATTGTGATTTCTGCCGTCAAACTTACTGAATTCAGTAGAACGAACCTTAGCATAATCAGCGTTGTCAAATTCAATGTAAGATACTGCCTTGCCGGAAATGCTGTCAAGGCGAACCTCGATTCTGCCCTTGCCTTTAACATCAGCGGTGAAAGCGGAAGCACCATAACCGAAATCCGCACCTCTTACATAGATCCATGAGCCGTTTGCCTTGCTCTTTGCGGCAGGGTCGTTACCATCTGTGTACCCTATATCGGCAGACGTAAACATAACTGCGCCGCTGTTTTCAGCGTAGGGGTCAAGAAGCTTTATCTGAGATACGCCCTGACGCGTTGCGGCAGTTATCGGGATCTCTCCGTCAGCCGCATTCATCGGGAGATAATCAACCATAATGCTGCGGTAACCTGCTGTGCCGCCTGTCAGTTCTTCAAGAAGGAGCGTGTGGTGGACAATGTAGTTCGTTCCCTGAAACTCGCAGAAATGCGTGTGATTGTTGCCCCAGCGCATTCCGGATTCGCCGTTGGCATTCTGACCGGAATTGTAGAAATATGCACCCTTGTATTCCCAACTGTCTGCGTCAAGGGGAGTTTTTGTGGTCATGTATGCCATACTGCATGTAGGCGGCTCAGGAATGTCCTTGCGATCCCACTTGTTGCGGTTCTGCCAGTCGTTGCAGTAGGTGTAATAATAGGTGCCGTCGATGTAATTCAGCTCGCTTGCCTCCAAGAAATACGGGGCGTCAATAGAAACGAACTCGCTGTCAAACGAAAGCATATCCGCACCCAGACGTGCTACCTTAGGGACATTGGTATGTACAACACCGCCGTCTGCAGCATTTCCGCCGCCAAAAGTAAGCCAGCCTGTGCCGTTTTCATCAATGCATACGCCCGGATCGAACGGCGCAGGGCAATTCTCAAGCCCCGGCATATTCTGATAAACCAGCGGTTCGCCGAGAGGGTCAGTCCACGGACCTACCGGGTCGGTGGAGGTAATAACTCCCACACCGCCGCCGGCGTTGGAGAAGTACAGATAGAAGTGCGTAAGACCGTCTTCCTCAACGCGGGAAGCAATTGACGGTGCCCATGAATTTGTTATCCACGGCGCTATTTTGTCGACTTCTATCCTGCCGTGATATATCCAGTTTACCATATCATCGGTGGAAAATACCACAAGCGATTTGATATGGGCGTAGTCGTTCTTTGTTCCCTCTTCCGACTGCTGTTGGTCGTTCGTGCCGTAAACGTAAAGCCTTCCGTCATATTCCACCGCGGTGGGGTCTGCGCAGAATATACTCGGCGAAATGGGATTGGCGTTACGCTCGTTTTTGTAGACATTTCCGCTTACCTCGTCGATTATTATTCCGTTATTAAGGCTGTCGATTATTGTTTCGTTGTCAGGTTTGTCGCTTGTTTCCGCTTTGCTCACACTGTCTACGCTGTCGGCAGAGCTTTCTGTCTGCACAGGTGAATCATTCGAGCCGTTCTGCTCGGAACAGCCTGAAACAAGCAGCATAGCAGCTGTACAAATCAAAGCCGTTATCTTCTTGTTCATAGTTACTCCTTTCATTCAGCCTGCCATCTTTCAAGGCAGATGTCCTTGCCTGAAAATGCAAAATATACATTGTGAATTCCTGTTATTTTTGTGGGAAGAACCACAGGAATTTTATCAAATCCATCATTTGCGAGTTTGATCACTCCCAATGGTTCGGCATTCCTGTCATCAAGACGAATCTCGATAACGCCCGTGCCCTTTGCGGTAACGAGCAGCTTTTCTGTGCCATTGCCGAAATCCACGCCCTTTATGTAAGTCCATGCACCCTCTGCCAGCGACTTCACAGCCATTTTGCCGGTGGATATCTGTTCGTACCACATATCTGCGCAGGTGAACATCTCCGCACCGCTGTGAGCTTTATACGGGTCGAGCGGCTGAGTCTGCGCGACGCCTTCGCGTGTTGCCTTTGTGACGGGGAATTCCGTATCCGTGTAAGGCAGTAGATCCACGCACATACAGCGGAATCCTCCCTTTGTTTTCGTGCGCTCCTGAATGTGAAGTGTGTGGTGAAGAATGTACTTTGTTCCCTTATATTCGATAAGGTGGGTGTGATTGTTGCACCAGTCCATTCCGGAATCACCGGCGTTTAGGAAGAATCCGCCCTTGAACTGCCAGCTTTCCGGGTCAAGGGGAGTTTTGCTCGTCATACAGCCCATGCTGCATGTTCCCGGCGCCGGAATGTCCGTTCTGTTCCAGTTTTCTCTTGACTGCCAGTCCGTGCTGTATGTGTAGATAAAAGTTCCGTTTTCGTAGTTCAGCTCGCTTGCCTCGAAGAAATACGGAGCGTCTATCGGAACAAAATCGCTGTCAAACGAAAGCATATCCTTTCCCAACCGCACTATCTTAGGTATGTTTGTGTGCAGCGTATTACCGTCAGGTGGGGTACCTCCGCCGAACGCAAGCCAGCCTGTGCCGTTTTCGTCGATGCATACTCCCGGGTCAAAGGGCGCAGGACAGTTTTCAAGCCCCGGCATATTCTGATAGATTAGCGGCTTTCCGAGAGGGTCGCTCCACGGTCCGAGAGGGTGTTCCGCCGTAAGCACTCCTACACCGCAGCCGCTGTTCGAAAAGTAAAGGTAAAAATGAGTTTTTCCATCCGCCTCAACTCTGGAAGTTACGGACGGCGCCCATGAATTCACTATCCAAGGCGCTATTTTTGCGATGTCTATGAAGCCATGGTATTCCCAGTTCACCATATCGTCAGTTGACAGCATAACGATGGATTTTATGTGAGCATAGCCGTTCTTTCCGTCATCGCCGACTGCCTCGTATTCCTGATGGTCGTTAGTGCCGTAAATATAAAGTCTGCCGTTGTACTCAACGCCTGTCGGGTCGGCGCAGAATACATTCGGAGAAATTGGATTAGCCGTATTTTCCAGCTTGTAGCAATTTTCGCTTATTTTCATTAGCATCACCTCATTGTTTTTTTGGCAACACCGCGCAAAAACCATTTATTGGATTTTGTACGTGTCTTGCTGACATTTTTTTTCGTCATATTGCACAATACACGCACAATCTTTGCCCAGTATTGCTTTTATTTTATTATACACATTGTAATGCAGAAATTCAACAGCATATATTCGTTTAATCCACTTTTTAGTCATAATATGCACTTTTGCTCTTGACTTTAGTGCGGAATTAAGCTATACTGTAAACGGGGTGATATTATGCGCAGAAGAATAGCGGTCATTACCGCAAGAGCCGACGCGTCCGAACAGCGCGATATACTATATGGAATATTCGAAGCCGCATTCCGGAAAGACACCGATGTTGTAGTCTACTCAAACATATACAACCACTGGCAGGACGATAATCTGCTGAATTATGAGAACATAATTTACTCTCTGATTGAGCCGGATTTATTTGACGGCGTTATTGTCACAGCCGAGGCATTCCGGGATATAAAAATAATCAACGATACAATCGATAAAATAAGAGCTGCAAAAATCCCCGCCATTGTTATTGACGGGGAGTTGGATGGATTTAAGAGCGTTTATTCCGACGATGAAACCGACCTGGAGAAAATGACGGAACATCTGATAACGGTTCACGGTTTCACGGACATCGACATACTGACGGGAAGCAGGGACAACGCCGCTTCGCAAAAGCGTCTGAACGGCTGCAAGCGCGCATTCGGAAAGCACGGAATAAGCTTTGATAATATCAGAGTGTATTACGGAAACTTCTGGAACGATTCAGGTGAGGAACTTGCCCGGCGGTATCTCAGCGGTGAAATTCCGCGACCTCAGGCGGTGATATGCACCAACGATTTCATGGCGTTCGGGCTGTGTGATGTTCTTTCAGAGGCAGGAGTGGATATTCCCGGCGAGTTGACAGTAACGGGCTACGACCTGACCGGTGGCGACCATACCGCAGGAAGGATATATCACTATCCGCTGCTGACGACTTACCGCAGAAATCGCCGTAAAATGGGACGGGACGCTGTGGATGCTATTCTCGGTGGCAGTCCTATTCAAGACAATTCCGACAGGTTCGTAAGCGGAAACACCTGCTCCTGCGGCGTCTGCCGTTTGCATCTTTTAGATGAGCTTGTCGCGGAAAAGATAGACCAGTATCACACCATTATGAGCACCGTGGCACAGTTTTCCGGCAGGCTCACCACATCGCGTACTCTTGAGGAATACACCGGAGCGGTAAGCGAGTTTTTCTACCTGCTGCACGGCGCTGACAGGCTGTTTCTGTGCCTTGACAGCGCATGGAACAGTGAACGTTTCAACGGTGGTGAGTTCCTGTGCTGTGCGATAGGTAACGATTATTCAGAACCTCCGATAAAGTTCAGCAGTGGCGAAACTCCCGTGCCGTTCATTACGGAGCACGATTCCCCTGCGATTTTCTATGTGAATCCCGTGTGCTTTCAGACAAGGCTTTACGGGTATACGGTGCTGGAATACAACCGCCCGGCGAGCTATGATTTCAGCTTCCGCGACTGGAACAAGACTGTTGCGGATACGCTGGAATTTCTGCGAATGAAGAATGATATCCACTATCTCACGCAATGCCAGAGGCAATCCGCACTGTATGATTCGCTGACGGGGTTCTACAATCTTCGTGAATTTGAAAGCATTGTGGAGGAAGCCGGGCATAACTTCTGCATTCAGGCGGTAAGGCTTAGTTTCCCGGACGGCGGAGAATACCTGTTTGGCGAAAACCACCACAGCGATATAATCGCAGAAACAGCGTCAGCAATAAAACGTGTATGCACTCAGCATGAAATATGCTGCCGGACCGATGACAACACATTTCTTATCCTGTTCAAAAGGGAAAACGGAATGTTTCCTGAGAAACTGAAAATATCGCTCCACAACGAGGTTTATTCACGGCACGATGAGCGGCAGGTTATTATCACATACCACGGTTCCGATAACACGCTGGTCGAAGAACTGCGCTCAGCCGTATCGCTGAATGCAGAGCACGATGTCGGTCTGATAAGCGAACGAAGAAGACTTCCGCATTATAACGAGCTTGCTGACATAAGGGACAGGATAATTTCAATGCCTAATAAGATGCCTAAGCTTTCGGAAGTCAGCAGAAAAATGTGCGTCAGCGAGGGACATTTCCGCTTGATTTACCGGCAGTGCTTTGATGTAAGTTACAACCGCGACTGCATAAATTCAAGGGTAATGAAAGCCTGCTACTTACTGTATTCTACCGCCATGAGCATCTATGCGACAGCAGTAAGCTGCGGTTACGATGATGAAAAATTCTTCTCACGGCAGTTCAGGCAGGTGACCGGATTTTCTCCGGCAGAATACAGAAAAAAGATACTGCAGTGACGGCAAGAATATTGTGATGATCAATAAACGACAGACCGAGGCGCTGTAAAAAAATAAGATTGCCATCTCAAAAAACGAGCTGCAGGAAAAGCTTTTTTCACAGGTGGTAGAGCAACTCACAGCAAAAGGACTGATCCTAAAAAAGGGAACGATAGTAGATTCAACGATAATAGCAGCGCAGACTTACACAAAAAACAAGGAACGCAAACGCAACTCTGACGCACATCAGACGCACAAGGGGAACACATGGTATTTCGGCTTTTAGCGCACGGGCTAAACGTTCCTTTTGTTTCTCATTTAAAACCGAATATCAACGGCTTCCGGCATAACAATACCGTTATGTCACATTTATCTGCTTCTCTGAACTTTAGCTTTGCGTATTTATAAATTCGGACATAATAAAAGGGCTGCTGCGGCAACCCTCAGAATGTTGAAAAGTCAAGCAGAAACACTTGTTTTATTACTGCACGAATTAATTAATTTGTACCTTTCGCAATTTCCCCATCCGAAAGCTCGATGACACGCTTACAACGAGCGGCAATGTCTTTGTCGTGGGTTACGATTATGACGGTTTTTCCCGATATATTGAGGCGTTCGAAAATCTGCATTATTTCATCTGCGGTCATGCTGTCAAGTGCGCCTGTCGGTTCATCGGCAAGGATTATCTGCGGTTCGTTTACCACCGCTCTTGCTATGGCTACTCTTTGCTTCTGACCGCCGGACAGTCTGTAGGCAGGCGTGTTTGTTTTATCGGACAGTCCGACGCTTTTTAATACATCGTTTATCGCCTTTTCCTTATTGATGGGCTTATCTGTGTATATAAGAGGGATATTTATATTCTGCTTTACCGTGTACTTTTCGACAAGGGCAAAATCCTGCATTACAAAGCCTATATGACTGTTTCTGAGCTTTGCTTTTTCACGCTCCGGTATGTAAGAAACTTTTTTGCCGTCAATATAATAATCGCCGTCCGTTTGCTTGTCGAGAAGTCCGAGAATATTAAGAAGCGTTGATTTTCCGCTTCCGCTTTTTCCGATTATTGCGACAAGTTCGCCCTTGTTTACTTCAAAGCTGATATTTTTCAATGCTTGAACCTGTGTGTCACCGTCATGGAAAGTCTTTGATATGTTGTCGAGTCTGATCATTTACTTTTCCTCCTTTATCTGCATAATAAGCGGTTTTCTCTTAATGCTCACCATAACGGGCAAAATGGCTATCACTGCCGTTGCAATGCCTGTCAGCATAAAAACAAGTGTTGTACGGAGTGACATAAATATAAGAGATGAAACAACAACGCCGACAAGGTTTATAATCAGCACTTCGGCACTTATCCTGAGCAGGATATCCGACTGTGAAGCGCCGCAAATCATGTGTATGAGCAGTTCACGGATATTTTTTCTGACATAGAGCAGGGTTGATTGTATCATTGAAAATACCGCAAGAATAATGATTATTGACGATATGACGATGAGTGAAATATTGGCTTTTGCAGAAACAAGGTCGATAAGCTTTCTTGTTTCATCGGCAGATATGAAGTTATATGTATTCATGCCGTTTTCTGCGGCGTAATCATTTATTGCGGCAAGGTCGGATTTATCATCGGCATAGATAAGTGAGGTGGGGTAATCAATGCCTTGTGCTTTCATGCTTTCAATGCTCATGACAGGAGTGAACACTTTGTTGTCGGCGGAAACAACAGAGCTTTTGTCGCCTTGCAAAAAGGTTGTTTTCATGCCGCTTTTCAGTATACCGACTACCTCGTATTTATCAAGGTACAAGTCGCCGATGTTATAGTCGTTTTCAAAGTCACTGCCGAGAACTACGGGCGGATTATCTGACAGATCTTTGCCGTATTCTGTATTTTGAAACAGCCGTCCTTTGCTTACTTCAAAGCCGAATATATCAAAGTAATGCTCTGTAATTACAGACAAAGTATATTCTGTACCGTCTTTTTCTTCACAGAATTCGGAACGCCCCTCGGTTTTATAGTTTTCGGCTATGTAATAGCTGAGGTTTCTTTCCTTTTCTATGTCGTCATAATCAACCGCTATTCCGCCGTCGGTGTAAATATCGGTGCTTGACGGGCTGTAGCAGTTTTTGGGAAAATCAAAGCCGTCAAGGGCATTCACAGTTACAGTTTTATATGCGGTGATACTGCAAAGATCGCCTATAACAAAGAATGCTACTATCATCTGGAATGTAAGAAGCAGGCAGGAAAGCAGATTTGACTTTATATCGAAAAGAATTATTTTTATAAGCTGCTTGTTCATAACACTCTCCTTAACGAAATGACCTGTTCGTGCGAATACTTGTCACTCAGACTGTAGGAAATTATACCGCCGATAAGAAGGATGAACGCTACGGATATAAGTCCTGCGGAAATTCTGATATTGCCGAGATAATAAGAAACGGCAGGAATAAGAGTAAGAAGCAGTGTGACAATAAAGCCGATAAGTATGCCGACTGCGGAGATTATAAGGAAATTTATGAATATCATTTTTTTAATGTCCGCATCATCTGCACCGCATATACGGCGAGCCATTATTTCGGAGCGTTTGGAGTTTATCCATGACCATGTGAACACGCCCGAATTCATAAGAATAAGCAGACCGATAAGCAATATCGCAATGATGATAACTATATTGCCTGATGTAAAGAGATTGCCTTTTCCCGCTATCTTGGATATATCATCGGTTCTGATATTGGTATCGGGATTTTTCCCGGTTATATCTGATTTTATGCTTTCGGTGACTGAGGGCGTTTTATCTTTGTTGTCAATTATAAGTGTCAGTCCCGAAAACCGCACCGTGCTGCCGCTGAGCTTATCAGACTGCAATATGAAATCGCTGTCTTTACCTCCGTATATGTTGATACTGCTGACGGTGTAATTCTGTCCGATGAAGTTTATCGTTTTTCTTCCGTTTATCGTCATACAGTACGGCTCAAGTTCGGGCTTTATCACGGCGGTCGGTGCGCTGTTTTCAGAAGATGTTTTTTCGTAGTCAAACAGGGCGTAGCCGGAATTGTATTCGATTACGAGTTTTATTGCACCGACAGCTTTATACTTTGACAGTATATCGCTTATATCGCTGTAGGTAAGGGCGTTTTCAGAGTTGTTGTCCTGATTAACTGTTATTATTTCCGCATTATCTGAAAGTCTGCCTGCGACGCCTGAGCTTACTGAATTTAAAAACATAGAAATGAGAAAAGTGCAAAGAAAATACGTTACGGCAAAGAATGTTATCATCATGCCGCTTTTGTTGAATAATTGTCTGATATTATCACCTCATAATTCAAATCTTGTATGCTTTTATCAACTTATAATGCGGAAGAGTGTTTCGCAAATTTCGATATTTTTATTATATATGATTTATTTAGATTTTTCAATAGAATTTTTGAAATATATTACATTTTGTCGGCTTGCAATAGAGATATAAAAGAGCGGCAGAAAAGCTAAACCTGTATGTTACAGTTAAGTTAAGAAAAAGCAACAGAACACAAAGCAAACCCTTTATGAATGCGGTAATACAAAGCACCCGCCGCCGTCAAGCAATAACAGAATATCCGCAATCGCATCACGGTAAGGAATATAAAGTTTTTGATTATTCTTAAAAAAACAAAATCCGCAGGACTTGCTCATTTAAAGCTGAGCAGTCCTGCGGTTATGTTATTTCGTTCTTTTAAAACGGTCGGTTGTTTTAGCGTCACTGCCTGATTACAAGCACTCTCAGCCTTGTCCATAATAGGCATTTGCACCGTGCTTGCGCAGATAATGCTTGTCAAGAAGCTCCTGCTGCATTCTTCCTGCAGTGGGTGCGATAGTGAGGGCGTGGTAATTCATAAATGCGACTTCCTCAAGCACTACGGAATTATGCACCGCCTCGTGTGCGTCTTTGCCCCAGGTGAACGGACCGTGACTTTTGACAAGCACCGCAGGGATAGTCATAGGATCGATGTTGTTGAATGTTTCGATTATGACCTTTCCTGTTTCTTTTTCGTACTCGCCGTGAATCTCCTCGGGAGTCATGGCACGGGTGCAGGGTATCTCGCCATAAAAGTAGTCGCCCTGTGTTGTACCCATCGGCTGAATGCCTGCACCTGCCTGTGCAAACGAAGTAGCCCAGCGGCTGTGGGTATGCACGACACCTCCGATAGCTGAGAAGGAACGATATAGCTCGAGATGAGTAGGCGTGTCACTGGACGGCTTCCACTTGCCTTCGGCTGTTTTTCCTGTTGCAAGTTCGACCACCACCATATCCTCGGCAGTCATTTCCTCATACGGTACACCGGAGGGCTTTATCACCATCATTCCGCTCTCACGGTCAATTGCGGAAACATTTCCCCAGGTGAACGTTACAAGGTTGTATTTCGGGAGCAGAAGATTGGCTTCAAGTACCTCCTGCTTTAATTTCTCTAACATATTGCGTCCTTTCTTACTTTGCCGCTGCGTATTGTGCCGCAAGTCCACGTTTGTAGTTTTCCATAAATCCTGCAAAACCCTCTGCACCGTTCTTTTCGGGCTGAAGCGTGGTGGATTCCATACCGACGAATACCTCGCTGTCAAGGAATTCCGACAGTGATTTTTCGCCGCCGCATACAGTATATGCCGCAAGCAGAGCCATTCCCCATGCGCCGCCCTCTCCGGCGGTCTTCATAACGGAAACGGCACAGCCAAGCCCGTCGGCAAGGAACTGCTGTGCAACTCCTTTTGTCTTGAACAGACCGCCGTGTCCTGTTATTTTTTCAACGGAAACCTGCTCCTTTTCAAAAAGTATATCCATTCCGAGCTTCAGTGCCGCCATAGTAGAGTATATTTCCGCACGGAACAGATTTGCAAGATTGAATTTTCCGTCGGGAGTGCGGAAATACATCGGTCTGCCGTTTTCCGCTCCTGCAACAGGCTCGCCTGAAAGGAAATTATACACAACGGTGTTGCCGCAGTCGGGGTCGCCCGTCAGTGCGTGATAATACAGCATATCATAAAGTGCGGGCTTTGCGATAGGGTGACCGCTGAGCTGTGCAAATTCACCGAATATCTTCACCCATGCGTCAAGCTCGGAGGAGCAGTTGTTGCAATGCACCATAGCAACGGGAGCGCCGCAGGGAGTAGTCACTACGTCAATTTCCGGGTAGTAGCCCTTAAGCGGCTTGTCGAGAACAAGCATAGCGAATATCGATGTGCCTGCCGATACGTTTCCGGTTCGGGGAAGCACACTGTCGGTCGCTGTCATTCCCGTACCTGCGTCACCTTCGGGAGGGCATAAGGGAATTCCCGGCTGCAGTGTACCTGTCGGGTCGAGCAGCTTAGCGCCGTCGGCGGTCAGAAACGCCTCCTTTGCGCCTGCGTTAAGCACTGAAGGGAGAACTTCCGTCAGCTTTACTGAGAAACCTTTTGCCGAAAGCACCTCATCAACCTTTTTGATGTAGTCTGCGTTGTAATCGGTGCTGTCCACAGGGAAGATGCCGGACGCTTCGCCGATGCCGACCTGTCGCTTTCCGGTAAGACGGTAGTGGATATAGCCTGCAAGCGTATTGATATGAGCAATATGTCTGACGTGTTCCTCGCCGTTCAGTATTGCCTGATAGAGATGAGCTATGCTCCAACGCTGTGGAATGTTGAAGCTAAGAAGCTCTGACAGCTCGGATGCCGCCTGCTCTGTGATAGTGTTACGCCATGTGCGGAACGGAACGAGTAAGTTATCGTCCTTGTCAAATGCCATATAACCGTGCATCATTCCGGAAATACCAATTGCGCCGTAGGTAGTCGGAGCTACTCCGAACTTCTGCCGTATATCCTCTGTGAGTGCCGCATAACAGTGCTGTAAACCTGTTGTGATGTCATCAAGGGAATAAGTCCACACGCCGTTTTCATAGCGGTTCTGCCACTCGTGACTGCCCGAAGCAATCGGGGCGAATGTGTCGTCTATAAGCACTGCCTTTATTCTGGTGGAACCGAATTCGATTCCGAGATATGTCTTTGCGTTTTGTATCTTCTCTTGTATTGTCATATTATCACCTCTTGAGAGCCGCAGTAGTGTCAAGCAATTCAAGCTGCTGCTCAAAACTGTTTATGTCGGTCTTGTCATCAATCATAACAAGCTCCGTGTTCGTCATCTTTGCAAACAGACATATATCTTCTGCTGTAAATTTAAAAGACAAGTTATAGATAAATCTGTTACAAATTTAAGTTTTGTCTGTATTGCTTTTTTATTGTAACACAAAAGATAAGTAAATGCAATGTATAAATTGAACATTTTTGCCGGAACGATTTGTGCATTTGTCACAAAACAGATGTTTATGACTTACAAATATCGTGCTGAGCAAAAACTGCTTGACAAACAACGGACAAAGTTGTATTATATATGTGAACAAATTTGTATTCTTTTGTACGAACTTGTGCTTTGCATAGAGGTGATAATTATGACTAAATATGAAGCTGTTGCACAGGCAATTAAAACCGATATTGAAAACGGTTTGTATAAAGAGGGACAGCCGATTCCTACCGAGGAGATGCTGACAGCTCAGTATGATGTGAGCCGTCAGACGATACGCAAGGCGTTGTCGCTTCTTGTAGAGGACAATCTTATAATAAAGCGTCAGGGGAGCGGCTCGGTGGTACGGCCGAAGCGGCTTAATCCGAGGACAGGAAAGATAGCTGTGGTTGCAACATACATCAGCGACTATATTTTCCCGAGTCAGCTGCGGGCAGTGAATGATGTATTATCCGAAAACAAGTATACCGCTGTTCTTTCTGCGACACGCAACTGTGTTTGCAACGAGCGTGCGATACTTGAAGAAATACTCAAGAATCCCGTTGACGGAATACTGATAGAGGGTACAAAATCGGCTATGCCGAATCCTAATTTCGATTTGTACGAAAAACTGATAGAAATGGATATACCTGTAGTATTTTTCAACGGATATTACCCGTCGCTCCGCGGCACATTTTCTGTATGTGCGGATAATCAGGCAGGCGGTGCGGAGCTTGTAAGGCATCTTATTGAACGTGGTCACACAAAAATCGCAGGCTTTTTCAAAAGCGATGACATTCAAGGTCATCAGCGGTATTCAGGCTTTATTTCGGAGCTGTTTCGCAACGGTCTGATAATCCCCGATGAGAATGTGTTCTGGTACATTACCGAAACGAAGGAGGATCTTTTCAATAATCCTCAGGAGGTATTAAATCGGCTTGGCGATAATACGGCGGTCGTATGCTATAACGATGAGGTGGCATTCGGACTTATTAAGTGCCTGCTTTCTGCCGGCAGACGTGTTCCTGAGGACGTTGCCGTAGTCAGCTTTGACAACAGTAATCTTAGCCGGATCTCTCCGGTCACGATAACATCGCTTTCCTATGAGGACAGAAACATAGGCAGAATTGCGGCTCAGAAGCTCGTTGATATTCTGAACGGCAAGGAGGTTACGTCCGAGGTGTTGCCGTGGACTTTTATTCAGAAAGAAAGCTCATAAATATGAAGGGATGTTTTATCAGAGTATCTTCAGACCGCAAAACCGGAGGCTTTATAGCTAAGACTTTAAAGCTGCGTATGGCAGTATAAGCATTTGATTTTTTAAACCGCATTGTTGTGCGGTTTATTTTTTGCTGTGCAGAAGCCTTGACATTTGTTGCAATCGGCTAAGAAGTAACAGCGGCAGTAAAAACAAATCCCTGTCCTGCAGGCACTTGTGTTATTTTGTAAAATGTGTTATTATATTTTTGACAGTAAAAGTCGGCTGTTCCTGTTTTTAGGGTAAGCCATAATAAACGAATAAACTGGAATGAAATATCGCCGCCGAAATTTCGGCGGTGCCTGTGAGCCGAACAGTATTAAGGAATTTGCGTCCGATATAGGTAAGAGGATTAGATTATGAACAGCATTTTGAAAAAAATCAGGCAAAGCGATGCCTTTAACAAGGAAAACAGGGTTTCCCGTATAAAAGCTGTCATATTGATGAGCCTGTTTACTTTTACCTTTTTGGAGGCTGAGTTTTTATTTGTTGATATGATTTCCTGCACCGTATCTGGCGATAAGTCGGTAAACGCTCAGAATTACGCTCTCGGTGCAAGCGTGGTGGGATTTGCTTTGTACCCTCTGTATTCAAGGCTTTGCAAAAAGGCTCTGCAATCTGTAATTTCTATTGGGGCTGCAGTGCTGTCGGTCGTTTGTCTTTTTCTGATATGCCGTCACAGCACTTACGCATTTACATTGTGTATGGGGCTTGTACTGTTTTTGATTCTCGGTCTTTTCGGAAGTGCGGTGTTTTATAAATCGCTTTGTCTGTTGGAGGATAACACTTATATTGCACGTCTTGCAGGCTTATCCTATATGCTCGGAACATTACTCCAGATTGCTAATAATAACCTGATCCACATTGATATTATCGAAGCTGCGGTGCTTTCTTTGTTTATATTGCTACTGGCCGTTATGCTGATAAGAGCGGAAAAGAACAGCATCGTTCCTGCGTTCCCGAAAAACGAAGCTGACGAGAAAACCGATAAGGCGGGCAAAGAAGTCGTAAAAATCAGCGTTTTACTTGTTTTTTTGGTTGCGTTTATGACCTGTATTTTCAGCACAATGGATAATGCAATCACCCTTTATCACGCAAACGGGGTGGTGAATATCGGACAGTGGCCGAGAATACTCCTTGCGCTCAGCGGACTTGCGGCAGGCTTTTTGTTCGATTTCGGGGGCAGAAAGTATATGAGTATGATTATGTACTGCGTAATGATCCTGTCAACCATTTGCCTTGTTATTCTCAGATTTGCGGGGCCGATTATGCTGGGGCTGGTTATCTTTTATTTATCCGCAGGTTTCTTTGTTGTATTTTTTACCGCTTCTTTTATGGAAATTGCCCGTTATTCAAAAACTCCCGAGCTTTTGTCGGGGGTTGGCAGAGCAGTCAATAATTTTGTCGCCGTGCTGATCTCGGCAGGTTCTCTTGCCCTTTTGAATTCGGACAATGACATTGCAATAATCACCATTGAGCTGATTTTATTTGTATTGGCAAGCATCGCCGCATTTTTCTATACCAATAAGAGAAAAATGTTTTTTGATGAGCTTTCCTCAACAGGCGGCGACAAATTGAGCGACAAAGAGATATTGAAAAAGCTGTCGGAAAAGTTTTCGCTCACTCCGAGAGAAGCCGAGGTATTCGGGCTGTTGGTAAACACCGAGGACGGATTACAGACGATAGCAGACAATATGTACATATCAAGACGAACTCTTGAGCGGTATGTATCCGCCATATACGGAAAAACGGGAACTAAATCCCGTATCGGTCTTGTATCCCTTTACAACAACATATAAAATATCCTAATGCTCGTACCTTCCGCTAAGGCGGGAGGTATTTTTGTGTTATATAGTAAAAACCGTATTGTTATGCCGATTTTTATAAAATGGCGGAAGTCCGCCAACCTGTTTTTTGCAGATTGGCGGACTTCCCTTATATACAGCGGAGCGTTATTCAGATATAATTACAATAACAAACGGTGTATGAAACGACATGATGACAGCTTGCAATAGGATATATTCAGAAAGGGGAGCGGATTATGAATATGCGGCACTGTGCTTTGCCGGACAGAAAAACAACAAAACGAACACTTCCGTATAATCGGCAGTATGTGATACTTGCAATTTACGAAGTGCTGGACAAAAACGGCGCCGAATATAAAAAAGAGGACACCTCGACCATATTATCGGAAATATCGGTGTACGGAAATTCAAGCCTTTTTTCCGTTTCGGTGAGCAGGCAGGAGGAAGGTACCGAATTATCCGTAACGATGGTCAGAGAGAGCGAGGGATTGTCGGAATCTGGTGTGCAACGAGCTATAACAGCCGTAGCCGACAGCATATCGCAATATCTTGAAAACGAGCTTGTTTTAAGCAAAATCAAATCATAAAGAATACAAGTGGAGGAATTGCCTATGAAAAGAATAGGAGAATATTTCGCAGGAGCATATAAAAATGCTTTTGCAAGGTGGATTTTCGGAATAACCGCATCGCTTGTCATTTTACCCGATCTGATAAAGACCGTTTTGCTTTGCATAAAGAAAGAATCGTTAGCGGCGGGTATGGTGTTTATTGCCGATGTGCTATGCGTTGTATGTGCCTTCGTTTTCGCATTTTTCGCAATTTGCTCAATCGGAAAAACGGCAAAGGAGGCTGTCGCAGTATGGCTTAAGGGGTGTATTCCCTGTATAGCGGCACTGTATGGCGGAAAACTCCTGACGGTGCTTTTTGTCAAGTGCTTCGGAACGGTCGGTGAATTTATAGGGATAGCCGCCGGCGGAATACTGCTCGGACTTTCGTTTTATCTGCTAAGCTGTGCTGTTAACGGCGTCATTAAAGGAAAAGTCGGCAGAAAGCTACTTTTGATAGCGGTATGCATATTGCTTGCAATCGTTTTTGCGTATCTTTTGCCGTATATTTTCGGGCTGTGTATTGAATCGACCTTTGCACAAAAAAGGGTGTGGTGTATAAAGCTCATAGCCGAACTTGTCTATGCGGTGTTCTGCCGGGCGCTGATTGTTCCCGTACTTAAATTTGTGTGTCTCGGGAATCTGTCAAAGGCAGGAACGGATGAACAAATCACATCGGTACAAACGAAAAAATCAAGGCTTGGTTATATACTGACTGCTGTAGGTGCGGCAGTACTTACAATTTGTGCCGTGATGACTTTTCCCGCAACGGTTTCGCCTTCCGACAGGCTGAAGGCTGAATACTACAGCCGTACAAATACGGCGTGCTATAACCTGCTCGGAGGAAACATCATCACGGCAGTCAACGACTACAGGGAGATTCAGCGTGAGCTTGAGATATGGAAAGAAATAGCCGACGGCGGTTGGAATGATATTTCCGAGAGCGAGATAGCAACAAATCAGATGCTGGCTTATCTTGATACCTATGCAAACCACACAGATGACCGACTTGAAACTATGGAGAAGTATTATACGGCAGGCTATATAAAGGATACCGATTTCTGTTTTGATATGCTTGCAGAATATAAAAATGCCGATGAACTGACGGCTGAGCAGAAAAATCGCCGTACAGAAATACTGACGAATTTAGCGGCAAACGGAATATATGTCGGAGGACTGCCGGATGTTGCGGAAAATGCCGCAGTTATGGCAGAAGTGATCGAAACGGCTTTCTCTTACCAAAACAGCTTTGAATATGCTGAGATGCTCGCTAAAATGCGGGTAGGTGTTACAAACGGCACAAATATAGCCGATTCTGTCGGTACCGGTATCACCTATCAGCTTGTAAGCCAAGCTGTTGAAAAGGCACTGGAGGCTCCTGAGGACTTCGTATGGAGCTACATAGCGGTTATGTTTTATAACAATCAGGAGCAGCATTCGCTTTACCTCACTGCTGACTATTCGGATGATAAGAGGATTCTTGCTGTAGTCGAAAACTTTGAAAAACAGTTTGAAAAGCAGCTCGGAAAAGACATAACAAAAGAGGAACGGCTCGGTATCAAAAAGCTGGTCATGCAGACTTATCTTAGGGCATTGGCGCTTGACAAGTGTGCGGATTACGGCTTGGAAGCACTCAAGGAATTCGACAATTTCTTTATTCGTGAAAATACTATGTATTCGCTTTTAGAAACGGGACGGTACGATGAATGTCTTAAGCTCGCAAAAGAGGTACAGGACGATACAAACCCCGTTCCCCTCTATTATGCGGCGGCGGCAACGCTTGAAAGCGGAGAATTTGATGCTTCCGCAGAGTATGTACTGGAGCTTGCAAAGCAGGTAAAGACGAGCGAGTATCCTAAAAAAGCGGATGAATTACTGCATTCCTACTTTTCTTTGCTGGTGGTGGATACCGAAACCACAAAAGCAAAGTACAGCCTTCTCAGCGATGAGCAGATAAATAAGCTTAACAGCGACGAGTTCCTGAAGAATTATCTTGAGGCTTATGTCAATGCCTGCTATCCGTCTTACGGCGGTCATTCTATCTATGATGACGCCTATACAGAGGCTATGGAAACGGCGCTTGCCGCTGCTGATCGGGTGATTTCAGAGCGTGGCGAGCTGTGTTATCCTTATTATCTCAAGGGCGTGACGCTTATGCAACAGGAAAAATACGATGAGGCTGTGGCGGCTTACAAAAAAGCGATAGATTATAAGAGCGATGATCCGATGATATGGTATGCGCTTTATGCCGCATACGAGGAACTGGAGGAGTGGGAAAATGCCTATACCGCCGCAGAGATTGCTATCGGTCTTAGTCCGTGGTTCAATTATTACAGTGATTATGAGGGAATAGGTATCCATCCGTATTCATATCGTGATGGTGCGAAAGCAATGATAGAAAAGCAACATGAAGTATCGCAGAAAGGGGGAAATGAATAATGCCGATTATTATTTCAATTGTAATCTTTCTTATTCTGACAATGCAGACCTTCTTTCTGGGAGGTACTGTCTGGCTCGGAATTGTCGGAATGCTGTTGTCGGCGGCAGGGGTCGTATTGTCTTTCGTGCTTAAAAAGCGGAAGAAGTATCTTGGCAACGTATCGGCTCTTGCGGGAATTGTTATATCGGTTGTGTGCTGTTTATTTATTACATCAGACTCAGGCACGGGTACCCTGCGGCAAAAAGAGATACTTCTCGGGCAAATGGTCAGTGCCGAAACATCGGAGAACGCCGAAGAAAAATATGCTGATTATGTCGAAGCTTACGGTGAGGACGATTCTTCCGCACTCTGTCTTGCACAATACTATATGCGAGCGGAAGAAGCGGATAAGAGCAGGTTGATGCTTTTTAAGCTCAAGAATATAACAAGCATAGATTATTATTGCACAATGGCAGAATGGTACAACAAATTCGATAAGGGCAATTTCTCTTATGTAGTCAGCACGTTGCTTGACGCAGTTGCCGAGCATCCGTACTGGGCAAAGGGGCATCTGATGCTGGGACTTTCCTATTACGAAAACAATGACAATACATCAGCAATATACTATTTGAAAAAAGCGCATCTTCTCGACTTGTCGGACGGTTATTCGCTGTGCTACCTTGGGGTAATCTCCTATGACAGAGGAAGCTATAAGGCGGCGGTGAAATATCTGTCGGACGCAAAGGCGCTGGCAGGAAAAGACAGCTATCTGCTGAGCCTTATCGAAACATATCAGGAATGCGTAGCAAGGGAGGTGTGATAATGAGAAAAAAGACCTTTTCGCTTATATTAAGCGGCATATTGCCAATAACCGCTTTGTCGTTTACCGCTTTTGCAAACGGAGGAGATACGGCAGGCAGACCGGTTACGACGCCTTCTGCTACCGATGTTATCGGCCAGATCAGTTCTTCCGCAACCGAAGCGTATACAGCCTCGCTTAACTTCTGGAACGATTACGGCAACAATATATCAGACGGTTTTAATCTGGCAGGAGAGAGCTGGAATAGCGTAAAAAATACGCCCGGCTTTGAAACAAGCTACGGCGATGCGGTGAAGACAGGCGACGGAATCTTTTCCGCCGCAGGATTCGCCACAAATTTAATGGATTCGCTATCTGCGGCGAATCAGCTTACTCATCCGCAGGATAATCCCTACGCATCACACCCGGCACTGTCAACAGCATACGATACGCTTACCGCATGGCAGGCTATGATGAACTGGGCGGATATGGCTGTGGGGGATAAGGACCCGACAGGAACGGTAAAGGGTATGAACTTACTGCTTGGTGAGGCGGTGAAGAATTGGTCGGATGTTGCAACGCAGACAGCCTTACTTGATTATGCCAATCACAGTACGCTTATCGGAACGGTCGATATTACACTTCAAAATGTCAACGATTATTATACAGACCTGTTTCAGAATGTGTTTTATCCGTCAAGAGATGCCGAATGGTCGTTAGAGGACTGGTGGAAAAAGAGCTATTATGATAAGCTGAACTTTTATGCGCAGATGGTAAGGGAGGGACGTGAAAAGGAGTTTGAGTGGCTGCGTGACGAACTGCTGAATATGGCTCCTAAGGCAGGAAGTACAATCCTGCCGAATCACGTTACGGCGAAAAAACCGAACATATATCTTTATCCCGAAACCGAAACAGAAATAACGGTCACATTCGGTAAACCGGGTTATCTTACCTTGTCGATTCCCGAATATAATGACGGATGGACGGTAACGGCATCGCCGGACGGCACGCTTACCGATAAGGATAAAAACAGCTACGGTTATCTGTTCTACGAAGCTCTTGTGAAAAGGAAAGCGTTTTCGACCGAAGAAGGCTTCATTATTCCTGCAAATAAACGTGCGGAAGTCTTCCGTGAAATACTGACTTCTTACGGCTTTAATGAGCAGGAAACTGCAGACTTCATTGAATACTGGGCGGATTATCTTAAAGACGGCACGGATTATGTCATGCATCCGATGCTGACCGAAGGTGTTGATAATGCGATGCCGCTGACTTTCTCGGTAAAGCCTGACAGCATATACCGTATATGGTTCGGATTTGCCGAATACAGCGGTGATGAAATAACGCCGCCCGAAATTACGCCAATCATTCGTAAAGGCTTTACGGTTATTGAATGGGGAGGCGCTGTTCTGGATTGAGCCAATGCCGTGAATAAAATTGAGCCGTTGCACTTTATTTGTGCAACGGCTCGTTTTGGTGTCTGTATGCTTATTTGTCTTCTTTGCCGAAAGGTGTTGATAAAGCACTGAGCGGGAAAGGCGGATTTGCAAGCGGTTTGCAGGCAAGCGATAACAGCAGATATTCGTTATCGTCTGCGGCTATCCTGTTTATTTTAAGCTCTCCGCATTTCTTACAGCGGTGTATCAGCGCCCATTCACCGTCGGGACGGACATAAATGCTGATAGGCTCCATTATCCCTCCGCAATCGGCTGAGCGGTCGCCGGGTATGTTGTCAAGATGTATGCTTGATAAGCAGTGAGGGCAGTGATTACGGTTGTTTGTTCCGCAATCCCTGACCGTAATGAATTTTCCGCAGGCTTTGCAGTTAAAGCCCTCGTCCTGCGTTCCGTCATCGGTCACTACAGTGTGATATTCGGTTTCTTTATGTATATTCTTTACGGGTTCGTCTGTACGTCTGCGTCTGTTCATATTTCCGTCCTTTTCAGATTATTAAAAACGGCAGGTGTATTTCAACCTGCCGCAGTTAAATTAAATTATACGGGCATTACCTTGTTAGCTTTATCAGCGTGTTCAGCGTCAATGCCAAGCTGTTTGTCCTTACGCTTTTCAAAGAACTTTTCAGCTACCTGACCGAACATAGCGTAGCTTAATACGTCCTCGTCCTGCTGTGACCACTTAGCACATTCAGCCTTCAGCTTTTCAAGCTCAGGCTCGATAAGGTCTGCGGGACGGCAGTCGATAGGCTGTTCGTCACCGAGAATCTTCTTTCTGAACTCGGGATCGATGGGAGCGGGTGTCTTACCGTAGCTGCCCTTTACAAGACCCTTGAATTCCTTTGTTACAGTCTTGTAACGCTCACCGAGAATTACATTGAATACAGCCTGTGTACCAACAATCTGTGATGTAGGTGTAACAAGGGGAGGAAAGCCTGCGTCGGCTCTTACACGGGGAACTTCCTTAAGAACCTCCTCGAACTTGTCAGACTTGCCTGCCTGCTTAAGCTGAGAAAGGAGGTTTGAAAGCATACCGCCGGGAACCTGATATATAAGAGCGTTAGCGTCAACTGCAAGGAGCTTGGGATCGAGCAGACCGCTGTCGATGTACTTCTTGCGGAGCGTCATAAAGTATTCTCTTATCTCTGTGAGGAGCTTTAAGTCGAGTCCTGTATCATACTCTGTACCCTGTAATGCGGCAACCATTGACTCTGTGGGAGCGTGCGATGTGCCGAGTGCTAAGGGCGACATTGCTGTGTCGATAACATCAACGCCCGATTCGATACCCTTTAACAGACACATTGAAGCAAGTCCTGATGTGTAGTGTGTGTGGAGCTGGATCGGGATATTTACAGCACTCTTGAGTGCCTTTACAAGTCTTTCTGTTTCATAAGGAGTAAGCAGAGCCGCCATATCCTTGATGCAGATAGAATCAGCGCCTGCTTCTTCAATTCTCTTTGCATAGTCGATGTAGTACTGTTCTGTAAATACTTCACCGAGTGTGTAAGAGATAGCTATCTGAGCGTGTGCGCCCTCCTTCTTTGCAGCCTTAACGGCTGTTTCGAGGTTTCTTATATCGTTGAGCGCATCGAAAATTCTGATTATATCAATACCGTTTGCTACAGACTTCTGAACGAAATATTCCAGTACATCGTCAGCATAGTGACGGTAACCGAGCATATTCTGTCCTCTGAAAAGCATCTGTAACTTTGTGTGAGGCATTTCACGTCTTAATATACGCAGTCTGTCCCAGGGGTCTTCGTTCAAGAAACGTAAGCATGCGTCAAATGTAGCACCGCCCCAGCATTCAACCGAATGATAGCCGACCTTGTCCATTGTGGAAAGGATAGGGAGCATTTCCTCTGTAGTCATTCTGGTTGCGATAAGCGACTGATGAGCGTCACGCAGTACGGTTTCGGTAATTCCTACTTTTGCCATAACCTTTATTATTCCTTTCAATCAAGAGTTACGCATTGATTGTTGCAATCAGTGTGCCTGTTTCAACAGACTGACCCTTTGTAACATTGATGCTTGCAATTGTACCGTCACAGCTTGCTACAACGTCGTTTTCCATCTTCATAGCTTCGAGAACTGCGATTACTGTACCGTTTGTAACCTTAGCGCCTACTGCGAGCTTAACGTCTACGATAGTACCGGGCATGGGAGCGTTTATCTTAACGCCGCCCTGTGCGCCTGCGGGAGCAGCGGGAGCTGCTGCCTTCTTGGGAGCGGGAGCTGCTGCGGGTGCGGCAACAGGTGCTGCACTGCCGTCTGTTTCTTCAACGGTTACATCATAAGCGGTACCGTTTACTGTGATATTGTATCTTTTCATAACAAAAATCCTTTCTTATGTCGATTAATATACGAAGTTAACGTGCTTTTTAGCAGGAGTAACAACTCTCTTTGAAGATGTTGCTTCAATTGCAGATGTCAGTGCGGACTTTGTATCCTCGGCTGTGATAACTCTGTCAACATAGCCGTTAGCCGCAGCTGTGAATGCGTCTGCTTCGTTGTCTGCATATTCCTGAGCCTGCTTTGCGTTGTCTTCCGAAACACCGTTTAAGAATACAACTGCCGCTTCGGGAGTCGTGGGAGCGATAACCGCACCTTCCCATGCGAATGTAAAGTCGCTTCCTGCCGCTGTGCTTGCGAGTGCAACATAAGCACTGCCGTAAGCCTTGCCTGTTACAACCGCAATCTTTGCTGTTGTAGCGGAAGCGTATGCCTGTGCGAGCTTTGCACTGTCACGGATGCTTCCTGCAAGCTCAGCCGCACTTGACTTTTCAAAGCCTTCGCTGTCAACAAATGTAACAACGGGGATTGAATAAGCGTCACAAAGAGTAACGAAACGTGCAATCTTTGCACTGTCGTTGGCTGTCAGCTTTGCACCGTTGTTTGTAGCAACAAAGCCTGCTGTTCTCCAGTTAAGGCTTCCTATTGCGGTAACCGCAGATGTACCGAACTGCTTGTAAAGCTCAATAACGCTTTCCTTGTCTGCTACCGAGTTGATAAGCTCGATGCCCTTGAGGTCAGCCGATACAGCCGCATCGTTTTCCATATAATAATCGTTTCCTGCTGTTTCAAGATTGTTCGCAGGGAGAACGGATAATAACTGCTTAGCCTTAGCTATAGCTTCTTCGCTGTCCTTTGCAAGAATAGCCGCTACACCTGACTTTGCGGCATTCTCGGCTGTACCCGCACCTGCCGTCTTATCATCGGCTGTAAAAGGTGCTGTCATGAACAGCTCTGATTTTTCTGTCATAATGACCACATCAGCCATACAAGCTATCATAGCGGCTGTGCCTGCACAAAGGCCGTCTACTACAGCTATCTGGGGAACAGCACCCGAAAGTGCCGCACTCATCTTGGCTATCTCGCCGTATGCACCGAGTGTCTTCATACCTTCCTTGATATCTCCGCCCTTTGAGTCAAAGATACCGATAACAGGAGCACCGTTTTTAAGCGCCAGCTCGTAAACCTTCTTGATTTTGAGAGCTGCCGCAGTGTTTACCGCACCTGCGTTAACGCTTGTGTCCTGAGCGTACGCATATACGACTGCTCCGTCAACATATCCGTAACCGCTTACAACGCCTGTCTTTTCACCGTTTGCTCCGACAAATTTGCCAAGCTCGACAAAGCTGTCCTCGTCAAACAGAGAGATGAGCTTGTTTGCAGCTTCGCTTGCGGCTGTCTGCTCCATTTCAGCAATTGTTTTCTTCATTGCCAGAATTCCTCCGTTCTCGCTTTTCTGTGAAGCGGTAAGCTGCTGAAAATAAGAGCCGACCGCTGTTTATAATTATGCCTTTGGGCACATCATATTCGAGTATAATTATAACTCATTTCATCTTTAATAACAAGCGAAATTCGCTATTTTTTGCAACTTTTATGAGATGTGAAAAAATTATCAATGTCAGAGATGTGATTATCGTTGTTTTGCACAAAACCACGTTTTAAAAGTTCATTCCATACCGTTTCGGATTGCATATTTACGGTACACTTATTTATAAAGTGATTAAAAGCGTAGTTCATAGCGGCTCTCATAAGCCCGTCAACAAGCATTATGTACTGTGTTTCGAGCTTTTCGACAAACAGTGTTTCGCCGTCTGTTGTGCAGATGACCGAGCCTACCGGCGTATCGCCGTCCTTTGCCTCGAACACCAGCTTGTCGGTAATAATGTTGTTTTTAAGTATCGTAATCATTTTTTACCCGTTCTTTTGGCCGATTTGTCGCTCGAAACCAGTGCTTTCAGTCCCTTTAACTCTTCTGCGGTAAGGTCTGCCCATTCGCCCGGCTTCAGCATACCAAGCTTTATATTTCCGACAGCGTTTCTTTTAAGACGCACTATCTGTAATTTTACAGCCTCGCACATTTTTCTTATCTGTCTGTTCTTGCCCTCGGCAATCGTGAATTCAAGCACAGTTCTGTTTTCTTCTTCGGCAAGTACCGCAACGGTGCAGGGAAGTGTAACGCCCGTGTCAATCTTAACACCGGAAGCAAGCGTTGTCAGCTTGTCATCTGTTACTTCGCCCCTTACGGTTACACGGTAGCGCTTCTTTATATGACGTGACGGGTGCATTACGGCATTTGCAAGCGCACCGTCGTTAGTGAGTATCAGAAGTCCCTCAGAATCCTTGTCAAGTCTGCCTACGGGATAAACACGCTCGTCAATGTCGTCGAGAAGGTCGGTAACTATCTTTCTGCCGTGTGTATCCGCCATAGTGGTCACATAGCCTCTCGGCTTATACAGCTTTATGTATCTCAGCTGAGTGCCGGATGAAGCTATCTTTTCGCCGTTTACCGTTACAATATCGTTCTTGGGATCGGCCTTGTCACCGAGAGAAACCGGTCTGCCGTTTACCTTTACACAGCCCTGTTCGATATATTCCTCGGCTTTTCTGCGTGAGCAGTAGCCGCTGTCTGCTATTATTTTCTGTAATCTCACTTTTTCCATTGTTCCGTATTCCTTTCAAATTCCGTATCCATACAGTATCAGCGTGTCAGCAGTCCTGCAATGAATTTATATATCACGGTAAAAAAATCCGTTTTACGTTCTTTTTGTACACAGCTTTCAGCCGTTTGTAGCGGCGCTGTCGCAATTGTATTTCCGTTTAGCAGGTAATGTATTTCACCGACCTTTTCGCCTGCGGCAAGTCCTGCATAAATGAATTTCGGCATATATATTTCTGCTGTTATTTTGTCTTTTTGTTCGTTGCACAGCGGTAGTTTTACTGCACCGCATTCAACCCCGACCGTTTCCTTTTCTGAGCCGACAACGGATAAGGAAAGAGCGGATGAGTCGTACTTCATTTCGCAAAGCGTCACTTTTTCGAAGCCGTAGTCCAGCATTTTTGCATGGTCGCTCCAATCGTTCGGCGCATTAAGCGTTACCGCTATAAGCCTTACGCCGTCACGCTCGGCACAGCTTACAAGAGTTCTTCTTGCACTGTCGGTAAATCCTGTCTTAACTCCGATACAGCCGTCATAGCTTGTGAGCAGTTTGTTCGAGTTAACGAGTATGCGGTCGCTTTTGGGATTGCCGAAAGAAACCTTTGCTTTTGGCAAGCCGCATATTTTTGCAAAGTCCTTATTGTTCATCGCCTCCCGTGTAAGCAAGGCGAGATCGTAGGCGCAGGAATACTGACCGTCTGCGTCAAGTCCCGACGGGGTGACAAAGTTCGTGTCGGTCATACCGATTTCTTCGGCTCTTTTATTCATCAGCACGGCAAAAGCCGATTTGCTGCCGGATATATTTACCGCCGCCGCATTTGCCGCATCATTTCCCGAAGGCAAAAGCATACCGTAGCATAAAGCTCTGCGTGTTACAATATCGCCTTCCCGAAGTCCCATTGAGGTCCCTTCGACCTTTATGGCGGTCGGGTCTACCTCGAATTCCTTGTCGGGTTCTCCTGCCTCAAGGGTCAGCAGAGCAGTCATTATCTTGGTCGTGCTTGCTATCTGTCTGTGTTCTTTTTCGTTTTTTGAAAAAAGCACAGTTCCCGTATCCGCCTCAATAAGAATAGCACAGGCGGCTGAAACGTCCGTTTTTGTTTTGTCAGAGCTTTCGAGATAGTCAAGCCGTGCTGTGCATTCGGCATAAGCTGCTGTCGCCGCCGAAAAAGTAAAAATCACGGCAGCTACGACAGATAGAATCTTTCTTTGCATAACGTTGTCCTTTCCGCATAGTTTTGGTATATCTTATGCAAAAAGGACAGATGTTATTGCTTATTCTTCTGTTTTTTCTTCAGATTCTTCGTCATCCTTAGAGAAGATAGCCTTGATCTTGGAAATAAGGTCGGGTACGCCGCTGATTATACCGTCAATAGCACTGTTGCCGGTTGCACCAAGCTCAAGCATTTTAACGTCGCCGTCACGCTGTACTACGATAAAAGCCTGCGGATTTATCGTGATGCCTGCGCCGCTTCCGCCTGCAAATACTTCCTTGGGAGCTTTTGTGGGCAGGTCTGAGCCGCCTGCGACAAAGCCGAAGCTGACTTTCGAAACGGGAATGATTATTGTTCCGTCGGGAGAGGTGATAGGGTCGCCTATTATAGTGTTAACGTCAACAAGCTCTCTTATCTTCTCCATAGAAGTTCCCATAAGTCCGTTGATTGGATGCTGTTCTGCCATTTTGATTTCCTTTCCGAAAGCTCACGCTTTCTCTGCTTTTGGCTTTGTATTACTTTCAGCCGTTGCAGTTTTATTTGGATTCTTTGAATTTATCTTCAAATATAATTTTGCTGTTCTGAATAAAAACCACAAGACACAGCCTATGGCCGTTCCGAGCCTCAGTTTCACTTTGCACGAAAGCTCGTACTCCGTTTTGCCCGATGTAAAGTCTGCGGTAATATCTATCTTTTTCACATTCAGCTTAACAGTATTGTAAAGCCCCGCTAAAGCTGTGTGTACAAGCCAGTTTATTTTTCCGTAGTTCATCGCCGCCTGCGCCGCATCTTCTCCGCTTGCCGTTATAAACAAATAAAAGTTACTTACACGGATATGTCCTATAAGCCGTTTTACCGGTTTTGATGCCGATAAGATGAGCTGTTTTACAAATTCGATCGTTTCGCCGATGTCGCCGCTCAGACCGAGCTTTGAAAAAAGACCATCGTTGCCGTTGTTATCTGCTTTTTTTCCGACTTTATGCGTTTTCTTGCTTTCTTTGGATATATCGCTGCTGCCGTTTGCTTTATCGGCAGTGCTTTCGGTATTCTGAACCGGTTTTTCGTTATCCGCAGAAATGTTATCGCTTTTACCGTCCGGCGATTTCTTTTGTTTTTCCTTGCTTTTCTTTTGCTTTTTATGTTTTTCGTCTTCGGGAGAAACAGAGAATATCGTTATGCCTGCGTATCTGATTTTTATTCTCGTTTCATCGTTCAGATGTATGTTGACTGTTACCGACAGCATGAGAGCAAGTACGATGATGAGCAATATATCTATGAAAATAAGCCAGCCCATAAGCCCTCCGTTTCGGTTTGGTGTGCGGACGGTACTCCGATAAGAGTATCCGCAGGAGTAATCGGATTATTCCTCAAAGCTGTCATCCGGAATAAAATCGCCGTCTTGCTGTAATGTGCCGATCTCATTCAGGTTTAACTGTCCGTCTTCATCGGGAAGGCTTGGCAACTGTGCCAGACTTTCAAGCTTGAAACAGCGAAGGAAGTTGTCCGTTGTCTTGTATGTAATAGGTCTGCCGGGCAGTTCAAGTCTGCCTGCCTCATACAGCAGTTCACGTTCTACCAGCGTGTTTATAACACCGGAGCTGTCAGTGCCTCTGACCTGCTCGACAAACGCTTTAGTGACTGGCTGATTATAAGCTACTACAGCCAGTACCTCAAGTGCCGCAGGGGAAAGCCTTGCCTGACGCTTGTTTTCCATTGCACGCTTTATATAAGGTGCATATTCTTCTCTTGTCGAAAGCTGATACGAGTTTTCAAGCCTTAGCACCCTTATCGCACTGTCGGATACGTTGTATTTCCTTTCAAGCTTGTCAATCAGCTTTACCACCGTTTCCGGCTCGATGCCGCTTGCTTCGCTCAGTCGGTCAAGCGAAATCGGTTCACCCGATGCGAACAGCAGAGCTTCTATTATACAGATTGATTCATTATAATTCAATATCCGCCGCCTCGCTTTCATCCGGTTCTCCGAAAGAGAATTCTTCTTCTATTTTATCCTTAGGCACAAAGTGAAGATATTTGTTGTCATCGGTAAACTTTATACGGCTGTTCTTCGACAGCTCTAAAAGTGCCAGAAACACAGCCACACAGTCCGATCTGGACTGACCCTTATATAACGAATTTACTTCAACCTTATGACCGTCATTTATACGCTTCAATACATATACTATTTTTGTGAATACGCTGACAAAGCTCTTTGCAATGGCAGGCTTTACATGAGGCACGGCTTTTCGTACCGCATCCTTGTAGTTTAAGTTTGACATTGCCAGAAAAAGCTCGTCCGGCTCGTGTATGCCGAGATATGCCTTGTTTTCTTCCACCTGTACGGGCGGACGCACGAATACATCATCGCCTACCCAGCTTTTCTGTAGCTGTAATGCTATCTGCTTGCACATAGCGTATTCTATCAGTACGCCCTGAAGCTCTTTCTTCATTTCTTCCGCTTCGTGCTTTGGCAGAAGTGCGGCTGACTTTATGTAGATAAGCCTTGCCGCCATTTCGAGAAATTCTCCCGCTATTTCTATATCGGCCTGCTTCATTCGGTCGAGATACAGCATAAACTGTTCGAGCAGAAGAGAGATTTCTATATCGTAAATGTTCAGCTTATGCTTTGCGATAAGGCTCAGCATAAGATCGAGCGGTCCTTCATAAACCTCCAGCTTGAATTTCAGTTCCTGCATTTCTTATGCTCCGAGAGGTACGAGCGGAACAAAAGAGGTTGTAAAATCAAGAAAGCCCATAACCGCATTGTCAAGGAAGTTCAGCGGTGCATTAAGTACACCTGTCCAGCAGATAGCGAGTACGGCGATCATTATATACTGTTCGTACTGCATCAGCTTGAAATATGTTCTTTCCTTTAAGAATACGAGCATTATTCTTGAACCGTCAAAGGGCGGTATGGGGAGCAGGTTGAACACTGCAAGCGAAACGTTTATGCTTGCCGCCATATCAAAAGCGTAATAAACATATGCTACAACATCGGGATTTGAAGCACCGAAGAAGAACCATACAAGCTTTCCGATAAGTACGAAAATGTACGAGAGTATAACATTTGATAAAGGTCCTGCCGCCGCAGTCAGCGCCATGAACGTTCTTGCAGAAATCTTTCTTGCTCTGACGGGGTTTACGGGTGCGGGCTTGCCCCAGCCTATTCCGACAGTAAGCATACCTATAGTACCCCAGAGATCCCAGTGCTTTATCGGGTTCAGCGTGATTCTTCCCGAATAAAGTCCTGTATCATCGCCCATAAGATATGCCGCAAAGCAGTGTGCGCATTCGTGTATAGGTATGGCAATAAGCAGAATTACCGCATAAGCGAATACAGTGATGATAATGCTCCGCTGATCGCCAAGACTGTTCATTATATTAAGTAACATAGATTTTCCTTTCACATTTGAAAATTACCGCTATTAAGGCAGTATATTCATATTCTATTATACACTATTACCGCCGCATTTGCAACTGTTTTTTGCTTTATGTCTTATTTTCGGCTGTCATACGGCGGTTATGCGGTAAATTATTATAGGGGATAAAAATAAACCGCTCATTAAGAGCGGTCGCAGTCTGTCGAAAAACCTATATTTTTTTTGAAAAAGGGGTCGCAGGGGCGAAGCCCACGTACAGGTCGTCAGCCATTTGTGCCACTGCATCGTGCAGTGGCTTTGTGTGGCTGACTGCAAGCATCATTGCTTGGTCTAGGGGCGGTAGCCCCAGTAATATAGCCCCTTCCCAGGGGGAAGGGGTTTGGGGTTAGGGATAGAGAATTTGCTCTATTTTTCATAAAAATAGACTTTTTCTTCAAGCTGACATAATAACCTTCCTTTTCTGCAACGGCAGTGACGCTGTTACCGCCGTTGCCTCGACAATGAACATTCTTTGCGGAATGTTGAAATAAAACCGATATTTTACCTCCTTCTCCCTTCTGTGTTTGGCTGTCTTGGCTTTCCCGGTCATTGCAGAATTGCCCGGAATATCGGTATCGGTTATTCCGGGCAGATCTGCAATACGAAAATTACTTATCAAGTCCGTTTTATAGGACAGCGAAGATATTATAAATATTACGAGGAGCAGATGCTCCGATATACATTGTATACCTTTCTTTCCAAACGGCGGTCTGCAAAATACAGACTGCCAACCAAAATTTACAGTCCGCTGCGGCGGATATGAACGTTAAAGGCTGATGGCCTGACAACCCATCATGAAAGGTCTTTATCTGTTCACTGTTTACATAGTTCTGTGCTGTTTTCATCATTTTTCGGCACAGAGGTATTCTCCTTTTTAACTTCCCGTATCATACTTTACCGATACGGGAAACGGAAGATACGATGCCCGTTAAATTCTTCGGGCAGGCGTTTTCGATAAATCCCTTTCAGTGTTTTTGTTACCATCCATTTTATGTATTTGGCAAACAGGCTTACCCTTACCGGTAAGCCTGTTTGCTCAGTCTGTCGGTAAGTCTATTATTGTTAAAGTGTACAGTGAAATATATCGCCAACACCGCCGAAAACATTTTCAGTGCCGACAGGGCATTAATAATTTCGTGAGTGTATCAGTGCAACTGCACTGACATTGACTCTTCAAAAAACGCCACTAACCTGAGATATATGTACTAACTTGCGGACGTGTAGCGTTAAGCGTCCCTGTATTGACAGGATATACAATGTTCAGGCGGTTATTCGAGTTTAGCCAACACCCCAGCGGGGTAAGGGTATGGGTAAGGAAAGAGGGAGCCAAGAGGGAGAAAACCTAAGGGACAGGGATAGGGGCGGC
>ENA-OYWO01000212-OYWO01000212.1-human-gut-metagenome-genome-assembly--contig:-NODE-212-length-37572-cov-12.672229_pt1 | contig 37572 bp, 29 predicted proteins | sample MGYA00244170_ERZ653397 | MGnify/ENA primary metagenome ERZ653397 (study PRJEB26926, sample SAMN06164906) | human gut metagenome | biome: ENVO:00009003; feature: ENVO:2100002; material: ENVO:00002003...
CTCTGGACTCCGCAAGGGGCATTGCCCCTTGACCCTTTTTTCGGCGCCCGGCTTGAGCGCGTTCCCCGGCATTTTGGGGGAAAGTGGCTTTTAGCCCTCCACCTTGATGCGCTTGATGCGTTCCGTCACGCGGGTGGTTTCCCCACGGTGGCAGCACGGGCAAGTATCGTCGATAATGCCATTATAGCCGCACAGCGGGTCACGGTCAACCGGGTGGTTAATCGAACCGTAGCCGATGCCGATGTCGTGCATATAGCGCACAATCTTCTCGAACGCGTCGAGGTTCTTCAGCGGGTCGCCGTCCATCTCCACATAGGAGATATGGCCGCCGTTGGTCAGCGCATGATACGGCGCTTCCACGCTCAGCTTATGGAACGCCGTGCAGTGGTAGTAAACCGGCACATGGAAGGAGTTCGTGTAGTATTCGCGGTCGGTCACGCCGGGGATGATGCCGAAGCGCTGCTTGTCGAGGCGAACGAAGCGGCCGGACAGACCTTCCGCAGGCGTGGCAATGACGGAGTAGTTCAGCCCCGTCTCCGCGGACACCTTGTCGGTGTATTCGCGCATCGTGCGGATGATTTTCAGGCCCAGCTTCTGGCTTTCCTCGTCCTCGCCGTGATGCTTGCCGCGCAAGGCAACCAGCGCTTCCGCCAAGCCGATGAATCCGATGGTCATCGTGCCGTGCTTGAGCACTTCGCCTACCTTGTCGTTCCAGCTCAGCTTTTCGGAGTCAATCCACACGCCCTCGCCCATCAGGAACGGGAAGTTCTTCACGCGCTTGTTGCTGATGATGCGGAAGCGTTCGTTCAGCTGGTCAATCACCAGTTCCATGCGCTCCTGCAGCACCTTGAAGAACACATCGACGTTGCCGTTCGCCTCAATGGCGATGCGCGGCAGGTTGATGGACGTGAAGGACAGATTGCCGCGGCGCGGGGCGATTTCGCGATCAGGGTCGTAGACATTGCCCATCACGCGGGTGCGGCAGCCCATGTAGGCGATTTCGGTCTCCGGATGGCCGGGCTTGTAGTACTGGAGGTTGAACGGCGCGTCCACGAAGGAGAAGTTCGGGAACAGGCGCTTTGCGCTCGTGCGGATGGCGAGGCGGTAGATGTCGTAGTTCGGGTCGCCGGGGTTGAAGTTGACGCCTTCCTTGACGCGGAAAATCTGAATCGGGAAAATCGGCGTTTCGCCGCCGCCCAGACCTGCTTCCGTCGCCAGCAGCACATTCTTCATCACCAAACGGCCTTCAGGCGACACGTCCATGCCGTAGTTGATGGACGAGAACGGCACCTGCGCGCCCGCGCGGCTGTTCATGGTGTTCAGGTTGTGGATGAGCGCCTCCATTGCCTGATAGGTCGCCTTGTCTGTCTCCTGCTCGGAGCGGCGCTGCGTGAAGTCGAGAATGCGGGCAATCATCTGCTCGTCCGCCACATACTTCGTCAGCAGTTCCGCCATGCGTGCGCGGTGGCCAGCGTTCTCTTCCAGCGTGGGTTCGAGGTTCTCCGCCTTGGTCTGCGCCACCAGTTCATTGGCGTGCGCGTCGCACTCCGCGTCGTTCAGCAGCAGCTCCAGCGCACGGGAGAGGTTCATGCGGTAGCACTTGATGAACGTCTTTTTCACGCCGGGCGCCATGCCGTAGTCGAAGTCCACAATCGCCTGACCGCCGTGCTGATCGTTCTGGTTTGCCTGAATCGCAATGCACGCCAGCGCCGCGTAGGACGTGATGTCCTGCGGCTCACGCAAATAGCCGTGCCCCGTGGAGAAGCCGCCCTTGAACAGGCTCTTCAGTTCAATCTGACAGCACGTCGTCGTCAGCGTGTAGAAGTCCATGTCGTGAATGTGGATATCGCCGTCCATGTGCGCCTGACCAAATCGCGGATCCATGACGTACTTCTCGTAATACTGCTTTGCGCCTTCGCTGCCGAACTTGAGCATTGCGCCCATGGCAGTATCGCCATTGATGTTGGCGTTCTCGCGCTTGATGTCGGATTCGCTGGCATCCTTGAACACAATGTCCCCAAACGTGCGCATCAGGCGGGAGTTCATCTCGCGGACGCGGCTGCGCTCGGCGCGGTAGAGGATGTAGGACTTCGCCGTGCGGGTGAAGCCGTTGCGCATCAGCACCTGCTCCACCGTGTCCTGCACCTGCTCCACGCTGGGGATGGCGCTGATGTTCTCGTTGTTCTCCAGCAGGCGGACGACTTCCTCCGTCAGCTTGCGGCTCGTCTCATGCCCGCGCGCACTGCCCGATGCCTGAAAAGACGCGAAAATGGCCTGCTCAATCTTGTCTTGATCAAAAGGAACTTCGCGTCCGTCGCGTTTGCGAATCATATCAATGCCCATGGTCGGTGCCTCCATCATTCTCTATTCTATCCGTATTATTTCCCATTTGAGAACCAATTGATAACCAGCCGTTCATTCGGCATAAGTTGTGGGTGTTTTCTCCTGCCCATGCTACATATAGTGTCTGCAAAGCAGGAACGAAAGCCATCATACACCACTGGAGCCGCTCTTGTCAATGCTGAATCTGGTCGAAATGGACAGCCGAAAACCGCCCGAAGCGCCGCAAGCCCTGTAAACAGAACAGCTTCCACTGACGGCGAAAATCGGGCGAAAATACTGTTTTTCTTGTTTGCCGAACATTCCCCGCGTTATGCGGCAGGTTTGTCCGTGTTATGCGTTTTTCGGCAGGAATGCGCCCAGATACCGCAGTCAAGTTCGGGCATTCGATTATTCTTCCAGCAGCAGCCACTGACCCCGAAAATCCAGCATTGACCGCTGCGCCGACAGCACCTGATAGCCCACAACGCCCTCCACCGGCACTTTCTTCTGAATCGGCGTGATGTCGGACAGCACCGCCGTCAGGTTGGCATACGGCATTCCTGCCACTTTCAGTTCTGGAATCGTCATCACGTTCGGCATGTCCGGCACAGGTGTCAGCCCCGGCATCGTTCGGAAGCGCTCGCCCAGCAGGCAGACGCTCGCGCCCGTGTCCAGCACGAAGTCCATCGTCTCGCCGCCGATTTACACAGGGATAATCGGCAGCTTTTCCAGCCGCATATGTGCTTCCCGCTGCGCCGAGAAATCCGGCACTTCCGGGTCAAGCACAATTTCCTGCTTCTCGTAGTCCAGCAGCACCGTGTAGTCCCGGATGACATCAATGCCCATCGTGCCAAGGAAGCGGATTTCCGGGTCAACCGTCTTCAGCTCCTTCTCGACATACATGAGATCCATCAGCAGCACCGGCAGCTGCTCCCGCGCAATCCCGGCGACGTTCAGCGTCGTCAGCATGCCCTCTTCCGCGTTCGTCTTTTTCACGCCTTCGGTGAATTTCGCGATTTCGATGGTGTCCCCCTGTAATTCCGGGAAATAGGCGCGGTTCACCGCGGTCTGCATCGCGCCCGTGTCGAACGCGAAATAGCCCTCCTGCCCGTCCGCCGTCGCCGGAAGCAGCATAATCCCCTTGATGAGCCGAGACGCAATCGTCTGCATGATTTTTCCTCAGAGCAAGAATGTGAACAGCTGTTTTTCCACCGGCAGCGCCCGAAACTCAAACCAGTCCGGATGTTCCTTCACAATGCCTGCCCAGAGTGCCTCTTCCGTCTCCGGAATCGTCCCTGCCGCCAGCAATGCCCGTAATTGCTCCCCAATGGCGCTCATCAGCGGCTTTATCTGCTTGTCCGGCACAACGACCATGGACAGGTCGAGGCGGTTTCTGACGCTTGCCAGCACGATTTTCTCGCCGCACAGCCGCTTCCACGGCAGCGCCATGCCGGTATAGAGCGGATAGCGCACACAGTCCGGCGCCATCCAGATATAGTGCGTGCTGGACAGCACCCGGTCGCGCGCCGCGCTGAGCATCGCCGCGCGGCTGAACAGCGGCGGTTTGCCCGTCGGCATCGGCAGAGCATAGCGCGGCTTGTATTCCAGCACGTTCGGGTGGAACTCCGCCACCTCGCGCAGCTTCAGCCCCTCGGCATAGCACAGCAGTGCCAAATCCTGCATTTGCGTCAGCTGGCGCAGCCAGTGCATCCCTTCTTCGTCCAGCGAGGCCGGGCAGACCGTCACGCACAGCGGCATCGGGTCGGTGCGCTTCCTGCGCCGCCGCTGCACCGCCGACTTAATGCGCATCAGCGGTGTCACCGCCAGCGTCACGTCGAGGCTGTTTGACTTCAAGCCTCGCTTCGCCGCCGCGGACAGCGTACCCGCCGCGAAATCAACGCCGTATTCTTCCTTCAGCTGCGCCAAGCCATCCTCCTGCAGGTCTATCCGCACAGGCGGCACGGGCAAATCGTGCGTCAGGGTGATGACGGGCTGATTCAGCGTGCAGCACTGCCAGCCCTGCACCATCGCACGCAGGAACGCTGTACCGCTCCCCTGCGCCATCGCCCGGATGAAGCCCGCGCGCGCAAAGAAGAAGTCCGGATGCAGAAATGCGCCCGGCATCGGGTGCGCCGCGAGCGTCAGGGGCATTCCGTGCGCAAAGCACAGCGTGCCGTCCGGGTCAATGCGCTCCGCCGCAACCGGACAGACCGCGCCAATCGGATCATCCTGCGCCGGCAGATAGCCCGTCAGCACCGCCTGCGCGTTTTCCACCGGGCAGTCGTTCAGTGCGCGCAGGAGCTTCTTCTCCCAGTCGCGCTCAAAGCGCATCGCCGGATGCGCCAGCAGCGCATAGCGTTCGCCGTGCCAGAGCGTTTCCATCGCAGCAAAAGTCATTTCCGGGCTGACAAGGTATCGCAGCGCCCCGAACGCCGCCATATTGCATTCTTCGGGGGATGTCGGGGCTTCCGGCAGCACCAGCGCGTACGACAGCGCATTGCGGTGCAGGGCGTTCTCCCGCGCAGAGGTCAGCGCCTCGGTCGCTTCCGCCCAGTTCGCCGCCTGCATCAGTATCAGGATTCGCTCCATATCGTTCCTCCGTTATCCTATTTTTAGATGAGCATGTGCCAAGATGGCGCAGGTGAATCTGAAAATAGTATCATTTTCTCAGCGCCCGAATGCCCAGCGAGATGGCGTAGCACACCGCCGCGAACAGCACAATCGCCGCACCCGCCGTCGTATCCAGATAATACGCGCAAATCAGCCCTGCCACGCCGCACACCAGCGCAATCACCACGCTGTACACCGCGTGCTGACGGCTTGACCGCGCCAGATTGCGCCCCGCCGCCGCGGGCAGAATCAGCAATGCGTTAATCAGCATCACGCCGACCCAGCGAATCGCCAGCATGACCGCGACCGCCACCAGCACCACGAACGCGCACTCCACCAGCCGATTATGGATGCCTCGGCTGCGCGCCAAGGACGGGCTGATGCCCGACAGCAGCAGCGAATTGTACATCACCGCCCACAGCGCAATGCCCGCCACAAGCGCAATCAACAGATAGAGCAGGTCGCTGTCCTGTACTGCCAGCACGTCGCCGACGAGCAGGGACGAATACTTCGCGAATCCACCGCCCATAGACAGCACCAGCACCCCCGCCGCCACTGACGTGGACGAAAAGACGCTGATGATTGTATCGGTGGATGCCGCCCCGGTCTGCTTGATGCGGCAAATCAGCAGCGCCCAGACGATGCCGAACACCAGCATCGCCAGCAAATCACTCGACACGCCAAGCAGGATGCCCAGCCCGATGCCCGTCAGTGCGCTGTGACCCAGCGCATCGGAGAAGAACGCCATCTGCTGGTTGACCGCCATCGTGCCGAGCAGCCCCAGCAACGGCGTCAGCAGCAGAATCGCCAGAAGCGCATTGACCATGAAGTCAAATTGCAGGAATTCAAAGGGCAGGAGCGTTTGCACGAACGCGCGAATCGCATCCATCACGCCTGACCTCCTTTCGTCCCATCATCCACCACGGAGGCGGCGCGGGCGATTTCCTCCTCGGGCGTTTCCGCCTTGCGCCCCATCCAGCGTTCCGCGCCATGCAGCCGCTGGGCATTGAGCGTCTTTGCGCCCAGCCCGAACACCTTCTGGAATTCCGGCGATGCGAACACGTCATCCGGCTTGCCCTGCTTCAGCACCGTCTTGTCCAGCAGCACCACATGGTCAGCGTACTGGCGGACGACATTCAGGTCGTGGCTGACGAGCAGAATCGCCATATGGTGATGCTCCTTCAGGCGCACGACGGTATCCAGGAACATCTGCAAGCCGTTCTGATCAACGCCGGAGACGGGCTCGTCCAGCACAAGCAGGTCAGGGGCGGGATGCAGCGCCAGCGCGAGCAGCACGCGCTGCAATTCGCCGCCGGAGCAGCGGCCGAGCGGGCGGTGCAGCAGCTTTTCGCCCTCCACCATTTTCAGCGCCTCCATCACCTGCGCGCGGGTCTTTTTGCCGACCCCCGTCCACACCGGGCGGCGCGTCAGGCTGGCGGCGAGGAAATCCTCCACCGTCACGGGCATCTCCTTGTCGAATTCCAGATGCTGCGGCACATAGCCCGTGCGCATATGCGCCACGTCGCGCCCTTCGCCGTCCACATGGCGAATCGTACCGCCGTGAGCGTATTCCCCCAGCAGGGCGCGGATGAGCGTCGTTTTGCCCGCGCCGTTCTGGCCGATCAGCACCGTCAGCTGACCGCAGTGGATGTGCATCGACACATCCTGCAAAAGCGTCTGTCCGCCGCGCACCACGGAGACATTCTCCAGCGCAATGCGGCACAGCTTGCAATTATCTGCCATTTTGTTTCCCTCCTTGGGAGATTCGTGCGATTCTTGCACCATGTTAGTATACCATGCTTTCCGCGCGGATTCTACCCTTTTCTTTTTCCATCGGCAGGAGTTTCGCATTTTTTCGCGTATTATCATAAAGAAGAGCGAATCGTCTGCATGGGCGGTTTCGGAGGATAAAGGAGGATTTTCTCATGATTGCTTTGGCTTGCGACCACACCGGCATTGAACTCAAAAAGGAAATGATGAAGCTGCTGGATTCGATGGGGCTGGAATGGAAGGATTTCGGCACGGACACGGCGGTCTCCTGCGATTATCCCGTATATGGCTACCGCGCGGCGAAAGCGGTTGCGTCTGGCGAATGCGACCGCGGCATCCTGATTTGCGGCACGGGCATCGGCATTGGCATTGCGGCAAGCAAGGTGAAGGGCACGCGCGTCTGCACCTGTTCGGATGTATACAGCGCCGAGCTGAGCAAGCGCCACAACAACAGCAACATCCTGACGATGGGTGCGCGCGTCGTCGGCGTTGATTTGGCGAAGATGATTGCAACCCACTGGCTGACCGCCGAGTTCGAAGGCGGCCGTCACCAGCGCCGCATCGACATGATTACAGCGATTGAGAACGGAGAGGAGCTGTAAGGGAGACCCAAGGGGCTTTGTCCCTTGACCCCAGCGGGGCGCTGCCCTGCACCCGCGAAGGGTCTTCGACCCTCTCGACACCCTTCACGCGATTGCGTTGAGCACACTTTCATGCAGTGTCCGCGTGTTTATGCAAGGTTTCGCGTCTGCGGACGCGACCAAAGGGCTTTCCGATCGCCCTTTGGAAACCTTCGGCGCGGACACTTCCATGTTTCTGGGCTTTTACCGCTGCTTCAATATTTTTGCGTTCTTGAATGTTTCTTATAAAGAGCAAAAAGGCACACTAACTATACAGTAGCTGCAATACCATTCAAGAAACATGGGTGTGCAATGCGAAGGGGTCAAGGGGGCGACCGCAAAGCCCCCTTGTCGCCTCCGCAGAGGCGAAACCCCTGCAACACAAAAAAACAAGTTTCTAATCACAAAGTCATCAGCAAAACAGAACCAAAAAACAGGGATGCGCTTCTCACGCACCCCTGCTTTTTTGTTACCCAAGATTGGCTTACTCCTGCCCAACCGCGTTGAGTTCCTGCGTCAGGCGCCACTTGGTCGCCGCTTCGCCCTTGCTCCATTCGAGGCAGTCAGCATAGCCGTAGTTGTTGCACTGCGTAATCATGTTGCGGATGTGCATGTTGAACTCGCCGTCCGCCTTCGCATAAATCGCCAGCCAGCTGTTGTTCTTGATGCTCTTGGCGCACTGCTCCCACTTCACCTTCAGTTCGTCATCCTTCACGGACTCGGAGTAAGGCAGGTCGGGCATGATGGTGTACTTGCCAATGGACTCGAAGTACGGGTCAGCCAGCACCGCGCCGGACCAGTTGCGCCAGTCCTCCTGAATCGGGTAGGAAACCGCGTTCAAGATGGAAACCCAAGTGTCCCTGTTGAACGTTTCGCCCAGCTTGCCGTCAGGATTGATGGCGTCCTTGCTGTAAGTGGTGTTGTTTGCCTGAATGCAGCCGTCGTTGAAGTTGCCGGACAGGGTGTACTGCTTGCCCGTGTAGGGGGACGTCCACACAACGCCGTTCAGGTCATGCTTGGTGTCCTTGTTGCAGATGTCGCCCAGTTCGGTGAAGTACATGCCGCCGTTTTCGTCATAGTCCCACATCAGACCGCGCGGGCCGTACCACATGGTCATCGAGCCTTCGGGGGTCGCGAAGAAGTCCAGAATCGCAAGGCACAGTTCCGGATACGCCGCCTTCGAGCCGACAGACCAGATGCGGTTGCCGCCCAGCGTGGACAGACCGTAGACGATGGGGTTCGCTTCGTCCGGCACACGCGCATACATCATCTTGCCTTCGCCCAGATGCTTGTCCGTGTTGTAGACCATGGAGGAGGCATAGTTGAAGATGCCCCAGAACACGCCGCCGTTCTTCACCTTCTGGCTCATTTCGTCGTAGGTCTGCGTCATGGAGTTCGGGTCAAGCAGACCGGCGCGATAGAGCTGGTTGAAGAAGCGCAGCATCTCGATGTACGGGCCGTTTTCATCCAGCGCATCGTAGAATTCGCCATTCGTGGGGTTGTACAGACCGAAGCCGAGTTCGTCATAGCCATAGTACGCCGTCGCCATCGCCTTGACGTACATGACCATGTTGCCGTCCCAGTCAGGCCAGAGGGACGCCGCATACGTCTCGTTGCCCAGCTCGTCCGTGGGGCAGATTTCCTTCATTTGCTTGAAGACCGCAATCAAATCGTCCAGATTCTTGACTTCCGGGTAGCCGAGCTGAGAATACAGATCCCAGCGCAGATCCCAAGAGTACATGAACGCCTTGTGGCCCTGACGAGAGGTCGCCACGTCCATGCCGAAGCCGTACAGATTGTCGCCGTCTTCGGACACCAGACGGTTGGACGCCAGCGCATCCTGATAGTTCGCCCAAACGTAGGGCGCATACGTCTCCGCAAGGTCGTCTTCGTCCCACTCCAGCAGCAGACCGTTCTTGATTGCCTGCTTATAGTCCTCTCCATTCGCGCCCCAGACGACGATGTCGCCGAGGTTGCCGGACTGCGTGCGGGTCTGGTACGTGCCATCCTGATCGGGGATGATGACCAGTTCAACGTTGAACAGATCCTTCATCAGCGCAGCGCCCCAGCCGGTCTGACGGCCGGAGTAGTTCGCCAGCTGGCTGTAAATTTCAATCTGGATGGGCGCGCCGTCCATGTCGATGAAATCGTACAAGTCGCTGGTCACCTTGTAGTACGGGATGCCAGAGGGATTTGCGGGTTCCTCTGCCAGCGCGGGCAGAGCGCCCAGAAGCATGGTCAGCGCCAGCATCAGGGCGAAGAGTCGGGTCAATTTGCGCATTTGCAAGATTCTCCTTTCCGTATTTGAAGTAACTATCACCAGCCGGGTTAGCCCTTCACGGCACCCAGCATGATTCCCTTAACAAAGAAGCGCTGCATGAACGGGTACACCAGCAGAATCGGGATGATCGACACCATGGCGACCGTGTACTTGATAACGCGCGTGTTCAGCATGTTCGCCGCCGCCTGCGTGGACATGCCGCCCGAACCGTTGACCAGCGCCGACAGGTTCGAGGACTGGTTCAGGTACACATACAGGCGATGCTGCAGGGTGTACAGCTCCGGCCGGGAGGACATCAGGAGCAGCGAGTCTTGGAACGAGTTCCAGTTGCCGACCGCGCCGAAAATCGAAATCGTCGCCAAAATCGGCACGGACAGCGGCAGGATAATCTTCAGGAACACCGTCGGCGTGTTCGCGCCGTCAATGACCGCGGATTCCTCCAGCGACGCCGGAATCGACTCAATGTACGTCTTCACCAGAATGATGTTGTACGGCGCAATCATGCCCGGCAGGATGTAGGCGAGGAAGTTGTTCGTCAGCCCCAGCATCAGCATGTTCATGTACCACGGAATCAGACCCGCGTTGAAGTACATGGTGATGACCAGCGCACGGTACATCAGCGACCGATGCCACATCTTCTGCTTCGTGACCAGATAGCCCGCCCACGCGCTGACAATCACCATCAGCGCTGTGCCCAGAATCGTACGCGCCACCGTCACGATAACCGACGAACCCAAGTCCGCCACATCGCGCAGGGCAAGGTAGTTCTGGAAGTGGATGCCGACCGGCCAGAAGTTGACCAAGCCGCCCGCCACCGCGTCATTGCTGGAAATGGTGTTGATAAACAGGTAATAGAATGGGAAAACGCACAGAATTGTGAAAGCCACAAAGAGGATGTACAGGAAAACATCAAACGCGATGTCGCCCGCCGTGCGGTGAATCTTGTTTTTCGGGTGCTTGCCCGCCAGTTTGACGGCGGATTGCTTCATGACCTCGGTGTTGCTCATTGCTTCTCCGCCTCCTTAAATGATGCTCTCGCCGCGCACGCCCTTGGAGATGCCGTTCGCGCCGAAGAGCAGCAGCACGCCAATCAGGCTCTTGAACACGCCGACGACCGTGGAAAGCGGAATCAAGCCGCTCTTAATGCCGCTGTGATAGACATACAAGTCCAGCACCTCGATGGTTGCGCTGTTCTGCGGATTCTCGAAAACGAGGTACTGCTCCATGCCGTTGGAAAGCATACCCGCAATCGCCATCAGCAGCATGACCATGTAAGTGGGCATCAAGCCGGGAATCGTGATGTGGCGGATGCACTGGAAGCGGTTCGCGCCGTCCACCTTCGCGGCTTCGTACAGCTGCTGGTCAATGCCCGCAATGCCCGCGATGTAGACAATAGCGCTCCAGCCCAAGCCCTTCCATGTGCCCCACAGCAGCATCTTGAGCCAGATGAAATCCGCGCTGGCAAGATAGTCTGTCGTGGCGGTCTGTCCCATGACGTTGCGCAGGAAGGAGTTGATGAAGCCGTCGGTGGAGAAGATAGCAAACGCAATGGCGTACACCAGAACCCATGAGATGAAGTTCGGAATCGTCGTCAGGGTCTGCACAACGCGCTGGAACTTCGTCGAACGCAGTTCCGCCAGCAAAACGGCGAAGGCAATCGGCAGCCAGCTCGTTGCAATGCCCAAGCCAGACATAATCAGCGTATTGCGCAGCACGCGCACAAGGTCGCTGCGCGTCGCGCCGTTGGAGAACAGGTAGCTGAACCACTTGAGGCCCACAAAGTTCTCGCTGCTCAGCGCGTCGCCGACCTTATAATCAAAGAACGCATAGCGCCAGCCGTACAGCGGCAGGTAGCAGAAGATGACCGTCAGAATCAGAACAGGCAGGAACATCAGGAACAGGCGGTATTTCTCCTCCATCTCCATCTTTTCTTCCATGTCCTTGGGAATAGTGACCATGCTCACGATGCTGAATACGAGCAGCAGCCCCCCCAGCACCGCCCAGAAGGCGATTGCGCCGGTCGGCGTCATCAGCTTCAGGCGTTCCGCCTTTTCCAGCGTCGGCAGGATGCTGTTCAGGTACACCAGCGTTCCGATGCCGCCAAGCATCAGCACCGAGCCAATCAGCGGAAGTTTGACTGCTGCGCGCTTCATGCGGTGATTGCCCAGCGACATGCACGCGCCGATTGCACTCAGGATGATGCCAAGCATCAGCAGCGCACAGCCGCCCATGATGAGGTAGAAGTGCCACGGCTGCACCCAGCCCATACGCAGCGGGCGGGCAAAGCTGTCCGTCAGCGTGCTGTACGAAATCGCGGCGGTGAACAGCGAAGTATTCGCGTTGATGTCCGACATCAGTCGACCGGGATTGACCTCCGGGAAGAAGATCATCAGCCCGGCAAACGCGGTCAGGATGCGGATGATGATCAGCGCCCAGTTCGTCTTTTCCCGGACGCAAGTCGCCTGTCCGCCGGATTTGGCTGAAAACGTCGCCTGCATGGTATCCCCTCATTTCTTTCTTCGTGACGCTCCTCTGCTTTGACCAGCCGCGCATTGATGGATGAGCGCTGGCAGACAGCCGTCCAGCGTTCATCCATCAGCGCGACTATGGCAAAGGCAGGAATCCCCTTGGCGCGCCCCTCAGCCGAAGCCGAAGAGCGCGCCAGAGGAAAGTAGTGCAGGATTACTCCGCCAGACCGGAGACCGTGAAGGTGAAGACCGTCGTGGTGTTCGGGGCGGGCGCGGTCAGCACAACGCCATCCGCCTTGATGTTGTTGTAGTTGTCCTCGACAATCAGCTTCACCCAATCGCCGGAGGTATCCACCACAACGCCGGACTGCGTCTTGCCTTCGCCAATCTTGATGGTCACATCAGAAATGGTGACGTAGCCTTCCTTGACCAGCTTGGACGGAATGTCGGTGGAGACGCGGAAGAAGTGGAACGCCGTATCCTCGCCGAAGCCCATGTCGCCCGTGGTCATGGAGCAGGTGTAGGTGCCGTTGCCGGAGATGACCGCATCCTCGAACGTCGCGCCGTAATCGGTAATCGTGCCGTCGTTGTTGGTCTTCGCCAGCTTGGTGAACACATCGTTGTCCGCGTCGCGGCCGTAGGAGGGTTCCTCCCAGTCGTTGCGGAAGATGTAGTTCGGATCAGACTGCACGGCGATGTACGCGCCGTAGGTCTTGGAGGTCAGTTCCTTCACTTCATCTTCGGTCAGGGGCTGTTCGGTTTCCACAACCGGCGGCACACCGTAGATGTAGTCGAAGGTCACGTCGATGGTCTTGATGCCGGAGAGCGCTTCCGCCGTCGCGATCTTCGCGGTCACGCCTTCGAGGTCGCCGTCCGCCACACGGGCTTCCGCCGGGATGTCCGTCACCCATTCATTCCAGATGTTGGAGCGGGTCACGATGCCGTCGTCGGTCGTGGTGAAGTCCTTGCCGAGTTCGATTGCTTCGCCGTTGACCTTGACTTCGGTGATGTCGATGAAGTAGCCGGGGAAGGTCGCTTCGCCGTTCGCAATGCCGACCGCCATGAACGCAACACCGGGGATTTCGCCGTCCTTAACGCCGGAGAAGTCAAGGGACAGGGTGTAGGTGCCGGGGCCGTCCACGGTCACAGCGTTACCCTCTGCAAATTCGCCGGGATTCCACGCGGAGGTCGCCCAATTGCTGTCGGCAAACATCAGGAACGCCGTGTCCGTCTTGGGCACAAGGGTGAAGTCGATTTCGTAGGTCTTGACGGATTCAAACGCCGCCTTGTCCACGATGATAGGAGACACGCCCGTCAGATCCTTGTCGTAGGAGCGGACAGAAGCGTCGGTGGGAACCTCGGCAACCCATTCGTTCATGATGTTCATGCGGGTTTCCACCTCATCGTCAGAGGAGGTGTAGCCCTTGGTGAACGCAACGGATTCGCCGTTGATACGGATATCGTTGAGCTTGATGGACATGCCGGGGAAGAGCTTTTCGCCGTGCTTGATGCTCAGCGCGGTAAAGGCAACGCCGGAAGCCGCGCCCGCTTCGGTCGCGGTGAAGTCCAGGCCCACGGTGTAGTCGCCCGCGCCGGTCACGGTCGCGTTGGTCGCCTTCACAGCGGAGTCGTCCGTGCCCCAGTACTGGCTCGTCCAAGAAGAGTCGGCGAACATGATGTACGCCATGTCAGCGCCGTAGCGGAAGAGCGTGAAATCAACCTCGACGTTTTCCACGCGCTCGAATGCCGCCTTGTCCACGGTTATCCAGTTCGCGTCCTCGGTCACGCCGTCCCAGGAACGCGCGTCGGCGGGCAGCTCGCTGACCCATTCGTTGTAGATGTTGGAGCGGGTAATGATGCCGTCGTCAGAAGAGGTGTAGCCTTTCTTCGCTTCGATGGGCTGACCGTTCACGCGAATTTCGTCTACGCGAATCGTCCAGCCGGGCAGTGCCTTTTCGCCGTTCTCCAGACCGATGGCCGCGAACGCAATGCCACTCGCCGCGCCTTCGGGCGTACCGGTGAAGTCAAGGCCTACGGTGTAGGAGCCCTCGCCGGTAATCGCCGCCTCGGTCACCTTCATGCCCTCCGCCGGCTCAGAGCCGTCGTGCCACCACTGGTAGTGCCAGTTGGCGTCGGCATACATCAGGAATGCCGTAGAGAGCGGTTCGACTTCGCCCGCCACGGGAGATGCCACGGGAGATGCCACAGGAGACGCCACCGGAGATTCCGCCACAGCGGTCATGCCCAGCGCCATCGCCAGCACCATCAGCAGTGCAAGAAACTTCTTGGTGCAATTCATGATGATTCCTCCTTAGAGAAGCTGATTGTGCCTGATGCCTGTCGGCGAAACGTTTTCGTAAGTCTCCGAGGTTTACGAAAGTGTTTTCGTCTTTGCCCGGATTAAGGGCAGACATTTCCGCACTTGTAAATCCATTATAGCTTTCGGCGCGTCATTTGTCAAGTTCAAACTATATGATATACAAGATTTGTGCAAGATTTTGCCGTGCTTCTTTATTAAAACTGCCTAAATCAATCAGAAATCGATCTGCAAGTTCCTTACACGGCAATTTTCGTCAGACAACGTTTTCGTTGGTCTATTCGGTCTGTTGCTGCTCTTTTTCCGACATGAAAACAGTTGTTTCCCTTTGATATTGTCTGTTTCAGACGCAGATTTACGTCATTTCCCGATTTTTCAGCATTTTCAGCAGGTTCCAGCGTCGCTGTGCCGCTTCTTCCGCCATTTTGCAGAGGGTTTCGCTCTTCGCCGGATCGCTCCGGCGCAATGCCGCAAACCGCCCCTGCCGCATCAGGAACGCCTGAAAATCCCCGTCCGGCGCTTTGCTGTCCAACATCAGCCCATTCGCCGGATGATAGCGGTACAGTGGGAAATATCCGCATTTCACGGCGTCCTTCTCGATTTCCTGCACGTCGCGCATATCAATCCCGTGCGCAATGCAGGGCGCATAGGCTATGATGAGCGCCGCGCCATCCCACGCTTCTGCCTCGCGCATGGCCTTCAGCAGCTGATTCGGATTCGCGCCCATCGCCACCTGCGCAACGTACACATGCCCGTAGGTCATTGCCATCAGCCCCAAATCCTTCTCCGCGCCGGATTTCCCGCCGGACATGAGCCGTGCCGCCGCACCCGCCGGGGTCGCCTTCGATGCCTGTCCGCCCGTGTTGGAGTACACCTGCGTGTTCAGCACAAGCACCCGCACCTTCTCGCCCGATGCCAGCACATGGTCAAGCCCGCCAAAGCCAATATCAAACGCCCATCCATCGCCGCCGATGAGCCATACACTCTTGGCCGCCAGCAAGTCCGCCGAATCCGCAATTTCCTTCACCAGCGGATGTGAAAGCGTCTCGCACGCCGCCAGCAGCGCTTCCCCCGCCTGTGCCGAGAGCGCTGTATCCTCGCGATTATTCAGCCACGCACGGCAGCTTTCCGCCGCCTCCGGGCACTGTGCCGCCAGCGTCTCGACCTGCTCCGCCAGATGCGCCCGTCGGTGCTTTATCGCCAGATACATCCCGAAGCCAAATTCCGCGTTATCCTCAAACAGGCTGTTGCCCCACGCCACGCCCTGCCCTTTCTGATTGACGGTATAGGGGCAGCTGGGCGCGCTCCCGGCGTAGATGGACGAGCAGCCCGTGGCATTGGCAATCATCAAGTGCGAACCGAACAATTGTGTCAGCAGCTTGATATACGGCGTTTCGCCGCACCCCGCGCAAGCGCCGGAGAACTCGAACAGCGGCGTTTTCGCCTGCGCGAGCGGGATGGTGTCCGCCTCCCCGATCGCCGTTTCCGGCAGCGACACGGCGAAATTCCAGTTTTCCTGCTCCTTCGCCATTTCCGCTGCGGGGCGCATCACCAGCGCCTTGTCCTTCGCAGGGCACGTCCGCGCGCAATTTTCGCATCCCGTGCAGTCCAGCGGCGATACCTGCACGCGGAAATTCCGCCCGGAAAACGCCTTTCCCTTCGCCCGAACCGTATGAAAATCCGCCGGAAGCGCCGTTTCCGCCAGCGGGTAGAACGTGCGGATGCACCCATGCGGGCAGACAAGGCTGCACAGCCCGCACTGGATGCACACTTCCGCCCGCCACTGCGGAATCTGCCGCGCAATGCCGCGCTTTTCGAGCCGACTCGTGCCCAGCGGCGCAAACCCGCGCGCGTCCATGGCGGACACCGGCAGCATGTCTCCTTGCTGGCGCAGCATCGGGCGCATGAAGGCTTCGACTGCTGATTGCGGCGCATCATCCGGCGTATCAGGCAGTTCCGCCCATTCCGGCGGCACATCCACTCGTCGCAGCGCATCCGCCGTCTTCGCAATTGCATTCAGATTCGCCGCGACGACCTGATCGCCCTTCTTCGCATACGCTGCCTGAACCGATTCGTTCAGCAGCTGCTGCCGCTGCTTTTCCGGCAAAAAGGCATTTAATTGGAAGAAAGCCGTCTGCATGACCGTGTTGATGCGCCCGCCTAAGCCGCACTGCGCCGCGATTGCGTCCGCGTCGATGGTGTAAAGCAGCGCATGGCGCGTCGCAATGCTCCGGCGCAGCTTCGCGGGAATCTCCATGCCGTCCGGGAGATTCAGCAGCACCGTGCCGCCCGGCTTGACGCTCTGCGCCACCACATCCAAATTCATCAGCGTCGGCTGATGGCACGCGAGAAAATCCGCCTGCCCAATCAGGTACGGCGCGCGAATCGGCGCTTCCCCTATCCGCAGATGACTGACCGTGTACCCGCCGGATTTCTTGGAGTCATACGCAAAATACGCTTGCACCTGCCGATTCGTCTGCGCGCTCATCATTTTTATGGCGCTCTTGTTTGCTCCAACCGTGCCATCCGCGCCCAGCCCAAAGAACTTGCAGCTGATAACGCCCTCGTCCGGCAAGGCAAAATGCGCGTCTATCGGCAGGGACAAGTGCGTCACATCGTCGTCGATACCGACGGTGAAGTGCTGTCCGGTTTCCATCGTGTCCAGCGCGTCGAACACAGCCTTAACCATTGCGGGTGTGAACTCCTTGCTGCCCAGCCCGTACCGTCCGCCGCAGACCTTTGCCGTCCGCCCAGCGGCAAACAGCGCCGCGCTCACGTCCAAATACAACGGTTCACCGAGTGCGCCAGACTCCTTCGTGCGGTCAAGCACAGCGATCCGCTCCGCGCTCTCCGGGATAGCCGTCAGCAGCGCTTCTGCCGAGAACGGACGGAACAGCCGAACCCGCACCACGCCGACTTTCTCCCCCGTCCGCATGAGCGCCCGCGCGGTTTCCTCCGCCGTCTCCGCGCCCGACCCCATCAGCACCAGCACCTTCTTCGCGTCCGGCACACCCGTGTAGGAAAACAGCCGCAGCGGGCGCCCCGTCAGCGCCGCGACGCGGTTCATCGTGTCCTGCACGATTTCCGGCAGGGCGAAGTAGTATGGGTTCGCCGCTTCCCGCCCCTGAAAATACACGTCCGGATTCTGGCTCGTCCCCTGCTGATGCGGATGCTCCGGGTTCATGGCGCGCGCCCGGAACTGCCGGATTTGCGTCTGCGGCAGCAGTCCGCGTAATTCATCCTCGTCAAGCGCCTCGAACCGCTGGATTTCATGGCTCGTGCGGAAGCCATCAAAGAAATGCAGCATTGGCACGCTGCCCGCCATCGCGCTCAGATGCGCCACGACCGCCAAATCCGCCGCTTCCTGCACTGATGCCGCGCAGAGCATCCCCCAGCCTGCACTGCGCACCGCCATCACATCGCTGTGGTCGCCGAAGATGGACAATGCGTGGTACGCCAGCGCCCGCGCCGCGACGTGCATCACCCCTGGCAGCAGCTCGCCCGAAATTTTGCACATATCCGGCAGCATCAGCAGCAGCCCCTGCGACGCGGTGAAGGTCGTCGCCAACGCACCCGCCGAGAGCATCCCGTGCAGCGCGCCCGCCGCGCCGCCCTCGCTCTGCATCTCCGTCAGCCGCATTTTCTGCCCGAACACGTTGCGTTTGCCCGCGCGTGCCCACTCGTCACAGTTCTCTGCCATCGGCGTAGACGGCGTAATCGGGTAAACCGCTGCCGTTTCGCTGAGCGCGTATGCCGCCTGTGCCGCTGCCAAATTGCCGTCGCCCACCATCGTTTTCATCCGCTTTTTGCACCTCCATGCGTCTGTTTCCGCGTATTGTATCCACGCGGATGCGTTTCCATGCAAAAGCACGCAGAAATTGCGAAAAAAAGTGAATTTCCCTCTTGACAGGCGGGGTAAAGCGTGGTATAATCATTTTCGCAGTCAGCGAGTGGCGCAAGTCAATCGTTGAAGTGCCAGTGGGGAATGGTGTAATGGCAGCACCTACGACTCTGACTCGTATTGTCTAGGTTCAAATCCTAGTTCCCCAGCGTTTGCCTCCGTTGTCTAGTGGCCTAGGACGCCGCCCTCTCAAGGCGAAAACACGGGTTCGAATCCCGTCGGAGGTGCATCATCCTTCGCTTTAACAGCGGAGGATTTTTTTGTGTTTCTTTATACGCTTGCCAGATTTGCGGCGTATCTTGGCGCATTCTTGTATTGCATTTTTCGTCGTCTTCTTGCCTGTTCCCTGCTTTTATGGTATACTGAAGAAAATGACGTAGGAGGGCACCCGACGATGAACACAGACGTGCTGTTTGACCGCGCATTTGCCATCCGTGCCGCAAAGCCGTGGCAACATTTGTTTGATACGCATATTTTTGCAGTTCGCTTTTCTGATGGTGAAATTGCGTGCTGCTCCGTCATGGGGCGCAACGGCACGCATCTGGCGCTGGCGCTTTATTCCCTCACGGACGGTCTGTACGCGCTTGACAAACTCATGACCACAGACATGCGCGTTCTGCCGCGCCATCGAGCGGAGGAATGTATGCTCGGGCAGGACTGCATTCAGGTATCCTTCGAGAATGCGCAGGAAATCCTCGCGAAGGAGGCAAAGGCCGTCCGCGCCTACGCCAAAGCACACGGCATTTCCCTGCGCGGGCAGCACAATTTTCCGGTTTTCCATCGCTATCGTCCAACGCGCATGCCGTGGGCGCTGACTGACGAAACCGAGCAGCAGCATCTATTGGAAGCAATGGATGCCCTGCTGGAAATATCGCGTCGCCTCAGCACAGAAGAGCCTCTTGCCTTGGGGCTGATTGAGGGCGACCCATTCACGCACCCGATTCCCCTGCTGACCGCGACCCCCGACGGCTATCGCTGGGATTCCTACACGCTGCAAAAGCCCGACGCGCCGGCACTCCCGGCGGGCAAAATTGAGGATGAACTGGCGCTGGCGCGGCTGAAGAAGCGCAAGAAGCCCTGTGCACCGTGGGCGCTGGCGGTGTTTATGTCCCCCACCCCTGTTCAGGCCAAACCAGCCCAAGTGCCATATTTTCCTTATTTGCTCTGTGTTGTCGATACCGGCAGCGGCAAAATGCTGACGCTCACGCCGCCGCGCAAAATCGACGAATACGCTCCCCACTTCTCCGCTGATTTCCTTCCCCTGCTCCAGCAGCACGGTCTTCCCCGTGAGTTTTGGTCAGCGGATGACCGCACAACGGCATTCATTACGCCGATTGCCAAGCAATTGGGGATTCCCGTCAATGTGCAGGCGGACATGACGCCGATGGATGAACTGCTGGAGGAACTTTACGACCATCTGAACGATGCTTCATTCGAAGGTGCAGATGAAATGGGCAATGCGCCGGATGATGCCGAGGTGCTTCAGCTTCTTGCCGCACACATTGCCGACGCGCCGGAAACACTCCGCGCCATACCGGATTACATGCTGACCGAGATACGCGCCGCAATTGCCGCACTCCCTAACTCGCGGGACGACTTGCGCGCACTGGACGAAGAAATAAAGCGCCGCCGTCTCCCGCCGCATCAATGAGGTGAAGTATGTCGCAGACCACAAAACGCGCCTTAGCGCAAAGCCTGAAAAAGCTCCTGCAAACGAAGCCGCTGAGCAAAATCACCATCAACGATATTGCTGAGGACTGCGGTGTCAGCCGGATGACGTTCTACTACCATTTTGCAGATATATACGACTTGGTGGAGTGGACGTGTCAAGAGGATGCGAGCGTCGCGCTTGCCGGCAACAAGACGTACAGCACATGGCAGCAAGGCTTCCTGAACATCTTCCATCTTGTCTTGGATAACAAAACGTTCGTCCTGAACGTCTACCACTCTATCAGCCGCGAGCACTTGGAGCGCTATCTCTATCAGCTGACGTACGACCTGCTGATTGGCGTGGTTGAGGAAAAAGCCGTCGGGCTGTCCGTCAGTGACCGTGACAAGGCGTTCATTGCCGACTTCTACAAATACGCGTTTGTCGGCTTGATGCTGAACTGGATTCGCGAGGGCATGAAGGAAGATCCAACGGCGATTATTGACCGGCTCAGCGTGCTGATTCACGGCGATATCACCCGTGCGCTGCACAAATACAGCGCAAGCTGACATGTAATACTATAGCACTTCTCACAAAAGCGGTCACCCCTTTACAGCAGGTGTATAATAGGCATAGAAGATGATAGAAATGCTGCACAATGAAGCACGGAAACTGTTGGTAGAGGGTTACGAAGCGACGCACAACGCGGAAGCAATCGCGAAGATTTTCCACGTCAACAAGTACACCGTTTACCATTTGGAAGAGCGGAAGCGGAAAACAGGCAGCGTTGACCTGCAAACGTGGCGGCGAGGTCGGAAAGCTCTGCTGAGCAGCACAGACAAAGCACGGATAGCTGAGTGCATTACAAAAAATTCCACGATTAGTTTGGAAGAACTCCGCACACAGTTAGGGCTGAAAGTCAGCATTTCAACAATGAGCCGAGTGGTTCGAGCATTGGGGTTTCGCGTGAAAAAAGTCGGGCTTTCGGCGACAGAACGGGAGCGTCCCCGATGTGCAGGCAAAACGTATCAAGTGGAAAGAGTTAAAATTGGCGATTGAACATTGGAGGCTTGTGTTTCTGGACGAAAGTGGCGTGAACATCGGGATGACACGCAGGTACGGACGAGCCATCGGGAAAGCGCGGGTGCATGGCAGCGCACCGCTGAATGTGCCGACAAGTCAAACTGTCCTGGCCTCTGTCCGCTTGAACGGTCAAATCACCTACACCATGTATCCCGGCGGAACAAGCGGCGAACGTTTTCTGGATTATCTGAAAAACGTGCTCATTCCGACGCTTCACAAAGGCGACATCGTCGTCATGGACAACATGCGTTCACACCATGTCAAGGGCGTGGAAGAAGTGTTGCGCGCAGCGGGCATGATTCCACTCTATCTGCCGCCATACAGCCCGGATTTGAATCCGATTGAAATGCTGTGGTCGAAGATGAAGGCTATTTTACGGAAGCTGGGCTGCAACATTGCTGCACTTTTGCCCCTGATGGTCGCCGAGGCACTTGCTCTCGTTTCGCCGGAGGATTGTTTCGGCTGGTTTACTGCTGATGGTTATTGACTGGATTTTTGAGAATTGCTATATTTCCAGATGAAAATGCGCCAAGATGCGCCGCGAATTTTTCATTCTGGCTAACGTGAATGAAACGCAGCGTAGCAGCGCTACGCTAAGTGGAATGAACGGACGCCAGAAGGGAAAAGGCGCAAGCAGATGGCGCAGGTGAATCTGGAAATAGTATAAACAGGCATCCGAAGCGAAAGCACATGCTTCAGATGCCTGTTTTTGCTTGATGAAAACTTATGCATCCAGCTCATCCAGAAACGAGCAGAGGTTTTCCTCCGAGTATTCGATTTCTGATGAGTACATCCGCGCCGCTTCGTTTTCGCCCAGCAGCGCCCCCGGCACATGCCGATGCAGCAGGTACACCGTGAACTGCTCCACCGCCAGCGGGGAAAAATCCGGCAAATCGTCCGGCGCATTCGTCAGCCGCGCCAGCACCGCGTCCCACGTCGGATCAAGGCGCTCCAGCGTCCGCAGGAAGTCCGCCCATTCTGCTGCCGTACGCGTTGGCATTACCGTGCCTACCGCTTCACACAAGGCATTCAGCCGGGCCGGAATGCCGCGTGTTCTGTCCTGCATGATGCGGATGAGCGCCGCCCGCACCTGCAGCAGCGCTTCTTCCTCCGGCGACCCCTGCGGGCGTTTGCCGCCACCCTGCGTGTGCCACGTCATCGGCTGTGGCCAGTGCAGGGTCAAATCCGCCGCCGCTTCACAGCAGAGCCCGAAGCCAACTTCGGTGAATGTCGAAAACTCGTTGCGGTAGCGCGGATGGTCAGCACAGATTTGGCACAGCGCCCCTTCGCCGCAAGCAGTGATGATGTCGCATAAGCCGCTGTCGTTCAGCATCGGGCAGCGTTCATCCTCCCGCAGGCGGAAAGAAGCACCGTCCGGCGTGTCCGCAATCGCGTCGCGCAGCCGCTGCCCGATTTCACCCGTCATGGCAGCATACTTCGCCCGCGTGTTCGGGTCAATGTCGATTTCCCAGCCCTTGCAGCAGGTGTGGCGGCAAGCGTCCGCAATGCAGCGGAACGCATCCGCCGTCGCGGGGTAAATCAGCGTCATTTCAGCGCCTCCCACAGCGACCACGCCAGCGCGCGCACCGTCGGGTCATTCGGCTTTTCCCACAAGCGCGCCGTCAAGTGCCACACGCCGTCCTGCTGATAGAGGATACCCAGACGTGCACAGCGTTCCGTATTGTCAATCATCTGCACTGCGGGGTGAATGTCCGCCGGAAGGCGCTGCACATGCGCCGTTTGCAGGATAGCGTACCACGCGGGGGTGGTGTAATCCTCCTGCGCGAACCGCTTCAGCAGCGGCGACGCGGTGTCGATGGACAGCCCCATCGTCCCGACCGGCACAGGCTTGCCCATGCTCTCGCTGATTGAACGGAACATCGGGTAGCACCAGAAATCCGTGCAGTATTCCGCCGGAAGCTGCCCCTCCGCGCTCGGCACAACAATCGCCGCGCCGTCCGCCTTCTCTTCTGCGGATACAAACGTCACCATCCGCCCGTCCTTCTCGATGCCCTCGCGGGTAATGCGGATGTCAATTGGCGGAATCAGCCAAATCGGGTAATGATTGCGCGTGCCGTCCGCCAGTGTCAGCACGACGGTCAAGCCCGTGATGCGCTCCTGCATGGCTTCCCGATAGCACTCCGCCGGGAACGTGACCGACACTGCGTCCGTCAGCCGCCCCTGCCGTGCACCCGGCGTCACGTCGCAAGCGTACAATTCGCGCTCACCGTCCATGAGGGTACAGCGGATGCAGGTATGCTGCTTCTCCGGGTCGCATTCGCTGATTTGCACATCAAAACGGATGTCCTCGCCCATCACGCCTGTGAACGACGCAAATTCACCCAGCACGACCGTTCCGGCGCAGAACTCGCGCCACTCCTCGGCGGAAATCAGCCCCTTGTTCTCCATCATTGCGTTCAGCACGCCGACAAGCGCCGTCCCCTGCCCGGTGTAGTCCTGCAAATCCAGCAGCTGGAAACCAGACACCTCCCGCGACCGCAGCAGTGTCTCGATTTCCCGCTTATAGCAGTCCACTGCCAGATGCCCCGTCTGCCGGAAGAAGGCTTCATGCTCGCCGTACAGCCCCGCCCGTTCCAAATTCTCGCGCATGGCTTCGATGTTGCGCGGCTTCAGCGGCCCGGTGTAATGCGGAATCTCCGAGAAATCAGGATAGAACACATACTGCCCAACCTCGTGGCTGATGACGGGCACATCCGGGATGAGGGCGTCCGCGGACTGCGCGTCCACTTCCTTCACGCCCGTGCCATACTGAATCTGCACCTTGCCGGCTTCACCCGACTGCCCCAGCGTTTCCGGAACGATGCTGGCATCATAATTGCTGACGGACTCCGGCGCGGTCGTCTGCACGATGCCCTGCGGTGCATCACACATGGCGTAGCTGCCGCGAATCAGCCGTTCGCGCCCCAGCCTGACGCCGACGAACACATTTTCCTCGTCCAGCACGTCCGGCACAAACTGGTAGTTGTTCGCGCCGCTGCTGTACAGCTTGGTGTCGTCCGCCTCGCGGTAGGCGCGCATCATGCGGTTCAGCACGTCCTTGCTGCCCCACAGCTCATTGCCCAGCGAAAGCCACAGGAACGACGGATGATGCCCGTATTCGCGCAGGATACGGAAGCCCTCTTGGAAGAGGAAGTCGCGTTCGCGCTCGTCGTAGCCTTCTTCGCCTTCTTCCGCGACCGTCCCCCAGAACGGCAGCTCCGGCGCCATATACACGCCAAGCAGATCCGCCGCCGTGAACGCCGCATCCGGCGGACAGGCGGTATGGTAGCGGTAATGGTTGATGCCATATTCCTTGGCAATGCCCAAAATCGTCATCCACGACGCGACGTCAGTTGGCGTGTACCCGGTTTTGGGGTACAGCAGATTATCGACCTTGCCGCGCAGGAAGGTTTCGCGCCCGTTGATGAGCAGCCGCCGACCAAGCGTCCGCACGTCGCGCAAGCCGAATGTCGTTTCGTACACATCGCCGTCGAGGTCAATGGAGATGGTGTGGATTTCGGGGTGCGCTTCGTCCCAGAAGGCTTCATTGCCCTTGAGCGGGCATTCCCCGTCCAGCACGCCCCGGCGGTACGGCAGCAGATGCTCCATCTGCCCCGGCAGCACGATGCCCGCCACACCGTCGGGCGCGCCGATGATATGCCCATGCACGCGCAGGCAGCCGCGCCGCAAGTCCGGACGCACGGTGAGATCGGTCAGCAGTGTATGAGCGACGGTCAGGCTGATTTCGCCGGTGATGCCGTTCCAGTTGCTCTGCGTATCGGGGCTGGTCAAATGCCCGCCGCGCGTGGGATAATCGGTATTATCCACACGGATGACAAGGGTATGCTCGCCAGCGTGCACAGGCGGCAGGAAGTAGCGGTGCGGCGTACAGAGGCTCTCCTGATGCCCGATGGGGCGACCGTCGAGGTAGACGGTGGTTTTGCGGGTGCGTTCCAGCGTGAGCATCGTCTGCTCGCCCGTCCAGTCTCCCGCGGTGAACGTGCGCATGAACCACACCGCGCCTTCGAAGCGATACGCGTCGGTCAGGCAGCCTGTTTCCTTGGCGGGATTCGGCATTCCAAGCCCCGCCGCCGATGTTGTCCCCGGCAGCATCATCGTCTCCGGGTACGCTTGCGGCATGGTCTCCTGTTTTTCCGCGTCCAGCTTCACCTGCCACTGTCCGCTCAAGTCGATTTTCATCATGGGTGTTGCAGCCTCCTTTCAAGCCAGAGGCTCTGCCTCTGGACTCCGCAAGGGGCATTGCCCCTTGACCCTTTCGCGCGATTGAGTTGTGCGCTTCTTCATACTTCTTCCGCGTGCTGATGCAGGATTTCGCCTCTGCGGAGGCGATTCCCCCTGTTCCAATCAAATTCAGCCAGAAAAAGAAAGACAAGTATGCCAAAACCCAAAATTTCCTTCACCCAAGGATTCCCTTCCAAGCGAAATCCTTCCCCCACCTTGTAAGGGGCGCGCTTGCCCCAACGCAAAGCGTCCCGAAGCCTGACGCGCCAATCGAACGTGCGGGATTCTCCGTGCAAATGCGCACAGCCTCTTCCGGCGTCTGCCCGTAGCGCGCCATCAGGTTCTGGAACGCCTGCCGCATCAGCAGCACCGAGCCCGCCAGCGTGCCGTCGTGCAAACGCGCCTCGTGTCCGCGCACCGTGACCGCCTGCCCGCCTAAGGCGTATTCGCCGTCCGGCAAGCCCGCTGCTTCCATGCTGTCCGTAATCGCAACGGCTTTGTCCACCCCCTTGCAGCGCAGAAGCACCTTCACCGCGTCGTCGTGCAGGTGAACACCGTCGCCGATGAACTCCGCGAATAGGCGGTCATCCGTCAATGCCGCGCCGGGAACGCCGGGCGCACGGTGCGTGAACGGCGTCTGTGCGTTGTAGGTGTGGGTGACGCGGGTCGCGCCCCATTCCGCCGCCTGATGCACCTGCTCGTCGGTCGCTGCCGTGTGACCAATGGAAACGTGGATGCCGTTCTCCGCCGCCTTGCGGATGAATGCTTCCGCGCTGGGCAGCTCCGGCGCCATCGTGATGACGCGCACTGCCTGAATGTCGCCGCCTGTCAGGTCAAGGAATGCCTTCCAGTTCGGATGCAGAAAAAACTCCTTCCGCTGCGCCCCTGCCTTCTCCGGCGATAGGAACGGCGCTTCCATATGCGCCCCCAGCACCCGTGCTGCGCGCTGCTCCGGCGTATCCATCACGCGGCGGACGGCGGCAATCACCCGGCGCGTATCCTCCACGCTGGCGGACATGGTCGTCGGCAGGAACGCCGCAACGCCCTCCTGATACAGCTCCCGCGCCATCTGGCGAATCGCGTCCTCGCCCTGCATCGTGTCATGCCCACGGAAGGCGTGGATGTGCGCGTCAACGAACCCCGGCAGGACAAAGTCCCCCTGCAGGTCTATCGTATCTTCACCAGCCAGCGGCGCTAAGCCCTCGCCCATCGCTGTCACGCGCCCGGTTTCCAGCCGGACGCACAAATTTTCCCAAAAATGGCCATCCGCAAAGAACAGCCCATTCCGCAGCAGCACCGTCAACGCACCTCGCATTCATTTTCTCATGAAACTCTCATGCAATTATCATACCACAAAGAAGGGTTTTTTTCAATCGGCGCAGAATTTCTTATAGGTTGAAACCATGCGATTTTCGGATGAAAATGCGCCAAGACGCAGGCAGCGGGCGCAGGTGAATCCGAAAATTGCAAAAATGCGGGTATCCGCCGAATTTGTTGCGGTTTCTTCTTCATTTGTTCACATTAGGCTCAAATTCGGGGTGTATACTATGCTCCGAAAGCAAAGGAGGAAATCACCGATGTCCTTTTTCTCGAAGATGCAGAACGCCCTCGCGAACTGGATGCAGGGGCGCAACGGCCCGGATAATCTCGGCTTCACAGCGCTCATCGCCGCTATCGTTTTCAGTTTGCTTTCGCTGTTCCGCCTGCCGCTGGCGAGTTTCCTGTCCATGCTGTGCTATGTATATGCCCTGTGGCGGATGCTGAGCCGCAACGTCGCCAAGCGGCAGGAGGAAAATCGCCAGTTCATGGACAAGACGGGACACGCGCAGACGGAAATCCGGCAGTTTTTCCTGCGGCTCAGGAGCATAAAGACCTACAAGTATTTCCGCTGCCCGCAGTGCAAAACGCGCCTGCGCCTCAAGCGCGGCTGCGGTGAAAAACATGTCACCTGCCCCAAATGCCAGCACAAGTTCGACGAAAGGGCGTAAGCAATGTTCGGCTATGTCAGACCCTGTCTGGAATCGCTCGATGAGGCGCAGAAAAAGCGCTATCGGGCATGGTACTGCGGATTATGCCAATCACTGGGCGACCGCCACGGCTTTCGCGGCCGCATGACGCTCACCTACGACATGACGTTTCTGGCGATTTTCCTCTCCGCGCTCTATGAGCCGGCGGAAGCGCACGGGCAGATGCGCTGTCTGCCGCACCCGAAGGAAGCGCACGATTTCGTCCGCACGTCGATGACGGATTACGCTGCCGATATGACCATCGCGCTGGCGTACTTCAAGGCGCTGGACGACTGGCAGGACGACCGCTCCCTGCCGGGCGGGCTGACCGCGCAGCTGCTGAAAAAGCGTTACGAGGCGGTCAGCGCGGATTATCCCCGCCAGTGCGCCGATTTGGAGAAGAACCTTCGGGCGCTGAGCGAGGTGGAAGCGGCGCACAGCGATTCCCCCGATGCGGCGGCAAACTGCTTCGGGGCGCTGATGGCGTCGCTGTTCGTGCGCGAGGAGGATTACTGGTCGCGCACACTGCGGCTGTTTGGTGCGTCGCTGGGGCGGTTCATCTACATGGTGGACGCCGCCTGTGATTACGATGCCGACACGCGCAAGCACAGCTACAATCCCGTGCTGCTGATGGGGCGTCAGCCAGAGGATATGCGCGACGTGCTGACGTTGCTGCTTGGCGACGCTTCAGCGGCGTTTGAGTCGCTGCCTATCGTCTCCGATGCGGATATTCTGCGCAACATCCTCTATGAGGGTGTCTGGCAGAGCTACAACGAGTCCCTCCACCGCCGCGCCGAAAAGCAGAAGAAGCACAGCGGCAACACAACCAAAGAGAGTGGGGACGATTCCCCGGTGAAAGGAGGCTGACGAGCATGGTCACAGACCCGCGGAAAGTGCTGGGTGTATCCGAAACCGCCAGCCAAGATGAAATCAAGCGCGCGTACCGCCGCAAAGCCAAGGAGTGTCATCCGGATTTGCATCCGAACGACCCCGACGCGGCGAAAAAGATGAACGAACTCAACGAAGCCTACGACATGCTGATGAACCCGGAGAAGTACGCCAACCGCCAGCAGCAGCAGAATCCGTATGGCGGGAATCCGTATGGCGGGAATCCGTATGGCGGGAATCCGTATGGCGGCAGCAGTTACGGCAGCAACCCGTACGGCTCTTATGGCGGCAATTCCTACGGCGGACAGCAGCAAGGCAATCCGTATGGTCAGCAGGGCGGCTACGACCCGTTCAGCGACTTCTTCGGCGGATTCGGTTACGGCAGCTACGGCGGCTATCAGACGCAGGTCAACCCGCCGCAGGAGCAGGCGGGTGATTCCGAGCCGGTTCGCGCTGCCATCCGCGATATTCTCGCCGGACGGTACGCGTCGGCGTGTTCCATTTTGCAGAACGTCCCCAGCACGGGGCGGAATGCGCGCTGGTACTACCTGTCCGGCGTGGCGAACCACGGCGCGGGAAATCAGATTCAGGCGCTGGAACACATGAAGCGCGCGGTGCAGCTCAGCCCGAACAATGCGACGTATCAGGCGCTTTTGCGGCAGTATCAGCAGGCAGGGCAGACGTATCAGACGAACGCGTCCGGGTACAACACTTGGGCGATGGATCCGTCGAAATTGTGCATGAGCTTGTGCTTTTTGCAGATGTTCTGTCCGCTTTGCTGCCGGTGCTATTAAGAAGCTATGGCAATCCCCTTAATTTGGCGGAATTTTCCTATGCTGCTTGATTTGTTTTGTTGCAGGGGTTTCGCCTCTGCGGAGTGAAATCCCCTGCGCAACACAAAAAACTGTATGCAATGCGCGCAACTGAATCGCGCAAAAGGTCAAGGAATCAGTTTCCTTGAGAAAGTGTAACTTTATGGGCAAAATCATCGGTATCGACTTGGGTACCACCAACAGCTGCGTCGCCGTGGTTGAGGGCGGCAGCGCAACCATCATTCCGAACGATAAGGGCGAGCGCACAACGCCGTCCGTCGTGGCATTCACCGACAGCGGCGAGCGGCTCATCGGCAGCGCGGCGAAGCGTCAGGCAGCAGTCAACGCCGACCGCACGATTGCGTCCGTCAAGCGCCATATGGGCACGGACTGGCGCAAGACCATCGCCGGGAAAAGCTATACGCCGCAGGAAATCAGCGCCATGATTCTCCGCAAGCTGAAGCAGGACGCGGAAAGTTATCTCGGCGAACCCGTCACCGACGCGGTGATTACCGTCCCTGCGTATTTCGGGGACATCCAGCGTCAAGCGACGAAGGACGCGGGGCGCATTGCGGGTTTGAACGTCCGCCGCATCATCAACGAGCCGACCAGCGCCGCCCTCGCCTATGGGCTGAACAACGGCGCACCGCAGAAAATCATGGTCTACGACCTTGGCGGCGGCACGTTTGACGTATCCATCATCGAGATTGGTGAGGGCGTTATCGAAGTGCTGGCGACGTGCGGCGACAACCACCTCGGCGGCGATGACTTCGACGAGCGCATCGTGAATTTCGTCTGCGATGCTTTCCAGCGGGAACATCACGCTGACCTTCACCGCGATTTGGCGGCCATGGTGCGCGTGAAGGAAGCCGCCGAGCAGGCGAAAAAGGAGCTGTCCGTCACCGAGATGACCACCATCAGCCTGCCGTTCATCAGCACAGTCGGCGGTCAGGCGGTGCATTTGGAGCAGACGCTGACCCGCGCGAAGTTCAATGAATTGACGGCGGATTTGGTTGCGCGGACGGAAGGTCCTGTCCGCAGCGCCCTCAGCGACGCAGGCATTGCCGCCAGCGAGTTGGGCAAGGTGCTGCTGGTCGGCGGTTCGACGCGCATTCCCGCCGTGCAAGAGAAGGTGCGCCAGCTGACCGGCATCATGCCGAGCAAGAGCATCAACCCCGACGAATGCGTGGCGCAGGGCGCGGCGATTCAGGGCGACACGCTGAATGAACACACGACGCTGACAAACTCCACGGGCTTGCTGCTGCTGGACGTGACCCCGCTTTCGCTGGCGATTGAGACGGTCGGCGGCGTCGCGACCCGCGTCATCGAGCGCAACTCCACCCTGCCTGTGCACTATCAGCAGGTGTTCACCACGGCGGGCATGTTCCAGTCGTCAGTAGAAATCAACGTCCTGCAGGGTGAGCGCCCGATGGCGCGGGACAACAAGAGCATCGGCAAGTTCCGTCTGAAAGGCATCCGCCGCGCAATGGCAGGCGTGCCGAAAATTGAGGTCACGTTCGATATTGACACCAACGGCATCCTGACCGTCTCCGCGCGCGACCAGGACACTGGACGCGCCCAATCCATCACCATCACCGCCGACAACAAAATGAGCGAGGATGAAATTCAGCAGGCGATTCGCGATGCGGAGCAGTACGCCGCGCAGGACGCTTTCCGCCGCGACCTGATGGACACCATCAATCAGGCGCAGCACCTTTTGGCGCAGGTAAGTGCTGCCTTGAACCAGTGCAGCAAGCAGCTGGACAAGGACGAGAAGAAGCGCGTCAAGGACGATGAAGCTGCCCTTCGCCATCTGATTGGGCGCGCCAAGCCCGACAAAATGACGGCGGATGACCTGTCCGCCATCAAGAGCGCCATGGCAACCCTCGAAAGCAGCAGTGCCCACCTGATGAGCCTCTTCGACCCGAACGCGCAGGGCAGCGGCCAGTCATGACGAAGCCGCACCACATCCGGCCTGCGCTGCTGATTGCCCTGACCGTCGTGGCGGCGCTTGTCGCAGGGTGCATGGTTTACCTGACAAGCTGTGCCGCGGCGGAGCAAACCGCACAGACCGTCACGGCGATTCTGCCGCCGCTGCTGGGCAGTCTGAAGTAATAGTTTGTTTTTATAAGGTTGGTTTAGGTCAGTTTACAAGGAACTACACGCAGACCACGAAACGGGGGCTGCTGACAACAAATAAAGGCTGAGTATCAAGCACCGGGAAAGTGCGGGATATTCAGCCTGTTTTGTTGTCAGGGGTTTCCAAAGGGGCACCCCTTTGGCACACGACTTTGCTCGCAAAGTGTAGTGTGTTATACGCTCTGTCGGCGTTGCCGTGAAAATGCCGTTGCCGCCGGAGAGGGCAAGGGCATTTGAAGCGGCAGGAAAGCAGGGCTGTGATTGCGTGGCGTGGAGCCGCAAACGCAGGAATGGTTTTATCAGCAGACAGGGCGGATATGAAAGCCCCCGTCCCTCGTCCCACGCCGGACTACGGGACAAAATGGCGCTGTTGACAAAGTCTCGCAACAGCCCTCGCGGTATGTTATAATGAGGAAAACGACCTGAGGTGATGGGATGCAGCTGGCGATGCACATGGTAACGATCGAGGATCTGATGCCCCGGGAGCACTTCCTCCGAAAGTTGGAAGCAGCGCTGGATCTGTCCTTCGTTTACGAGGAAACAGCCCCGCTTTACAGCAAAAAATACGGCCGCCCGGCCATCGACCCGGTGGTCATCGTGAAGTATCTGCTGGTGGGTTTCCTGTACGGCATCCCGTCGGAGCGGCAGATCGAGCGACGCGTCCAGACCGACATCGCCCTGCGCTGGTACCTGGGCCTCGACCTCTTCGACCGGGTGCCGGATCACAGCACCGTCTCGCAACTGCGCCGCCGGAAACCGTCCTTCCGCAAGGTGTTTCGGCGGTTATTTGAAGAAGTCGTGGGGCAGTGCATCGAAAAAGGTCTGGTCAGCGGGCGCGTGGTGGGGGCGGACTCGACCCATGTGAGGGCCAACGCCTCCCGTGCGTCGGAAGAACTGGTGGAAGTCGCGGAGGAGGCCGGCGTTTACTGGGAACGGCTGGACGATTATGAGGAGGAAGGGTTGGAGGAACTTGAGCGGCGAACCGGAGAGCGCCGCAAAAAGCGGACAAAGCAGATCAAACGGGACAACCGCCGCACTCACAAGCGCGTCAGCCGCACAGACCCGGAGTCGGGTCATCTGAAGCGCCCGGGGAAGCCGGAGGGGCCTCATTACCTCGCCCATCAGGCGGTGGACAGCGACTACGGCATCATCGTAGGCCAGACCGTGACTGCCGGAGATGTGAACGATTCCGTGCCGTTTTTGGGCCTGATCGAGCATATTCACGAAAATGTTGTACCAATTCAGGCTGCCACGGCGGACGCCGCCTACGATTTTCCGCTGGCCCATCGGGCGCTGGGTGAACTGGGGATCGGCTTTTTCGTGCGGCCGCAAAAGACCGCCGCGCGGGTGTCTGTCCAGTTTACGCGGGACGATTTTTGCCGCGACGAGAACCGTGATGTGTACCTCTGCCCCATTGGAAAAGAGCTGTGTTTAAGGCGGCTGGCCCGCAGCGCCAGCGGCCTGTTCTGGGAGTATCAGGCGGATAAGCGGGACTGTGCGCTCTGTCCGCTGCGGGAAAAATGCCTGCGCGAGAGCGACAAACGCGGCGCAAGAAAGGTGTCCGTCAGCTACTTTGCGGCAGACCGACAGCGCAACCTGGAACGCCGTTCCAGCCCGGAATACCGGGAGGCGCTGAAACTGCGGCAGGTCTGGTGCGAGGGCTCGTTTTCCGCGCAGAAGCGCGAGCACAACTTAGCGCGCGTTTTACGACGAGGCTTAGAGGCAGCGGAGGACCACTGCCTCTTGTCGGCGACCGCATTGAACCTGAAACGGATGATAAAACACGCCGGATGACGCCAGAGGGCGTCTTTTTTTGTTGGTAGGGCGGAGCGGAGCGAGACTTTGTCAACAGTGCCAAAATGTCCCGAACTTGTGGACATACTTCCGCAAAAATTGAAATGGGCGGGAAGCCATTTTAGGGCTTTCCCGCCTTGATTGCCCATCAGCAAAGACGGGCGGGACTGTCAACGGCGGCGCATGAAATGTGCCGTTCATCTTGACCGTTGACTGGATCGACGGAATTTGCTACCTGCTCGACAAACCGGAAGTTGTCTGCATTATTCACTTTTCTTCAGCTTATCTGCTATTTTGCGCTTCAAATCATAATCTCCACTGGGAGAAAGGCGCGGCAGAGCCGTCCATTCCTCCTTACTAATAGACACTGTCTGGTTTAGTGGGTTGGACTTCCGACCGGCAGAATAATCCCCCCAAGAAAACCAGAATCCCGCTGCGTCTTCTGGCAGAGTATAGTCCTCCTGGCGGCCGATGATACGCCACTCTCCTTCGCTTTTCCGGTCAAACAGGCTATAGGTGTCCAGCGGAGTCACCAAGAGCCGGCCTGACCTAAGAATGTCTTTCTCATTGATGATTGGCTGGTCTGAGGTATAGTCAAATATCTCCACAATATGAAAGATTACCTTTGACATGATACGCCCGAAATAATAAGTGTGGTCATCATACTTGAAACAAAAAATGTCCCCACTCTTGAGAAATCTCAACATCGTTCGTGGTTTCTTTTCCCATCCCCAAATCTTTATCATATTGCCCTCCTTAAATTCCGATTTGTTGTTCTCTTACTTCCGTCCCCTCTGTGGCTTTGGATTTTTCAGCAAGTCTGACTTCTGTGCAATCTTCTTCAGCCACTTCTTTTCTTCCTCGGACAGCTTTTTCAAATTCAATTTGAGCCGCTTACAGATAAACGCCAAAGCTGCTTGCTCCGGGTCGCTGTCTGGGCTGGCGGTTTCCTCGGCGGTCTGCAAAAAATCTTCCAGAGGATTGTCCTCCGGGACGCTGAAAAAATCGTCCTTATGTGCTTCCCGCAGGTCGAGGGCTATGCCGTTTATGTCCTGCTGTATCACATAGCGGCAAAAGCTGTCATCGTCAATATGGGCGGCGACAAGCTGCCTTAACTGCGGGTCGGACAAGCCGGGATTGTGCTGCTTCATAATGGTTGCGCTCATAATATCCACAATGGCATTTGCGCTTTGTACCTGCTTGACTGCCGTTCCGTTCACATAGATTTCAAGGTCAGCCATGAGCCGGGGAAAATCAGGGTGTACCGCCAGTTTACACAAGAGGGAATTATCCACCAACCCGCTTTTCAAGAGTTCAATCATATCATCACTCAAACGCAGGTCTGCAAGATTGGCGTTTGGGTGATTTTTTGTTTGAGAACGCCCCAGCAGATAATCAACAGTCACTTCATAAAACTTTGCCAACTCAATAAGGGCATAATGGCTGATGTCCTTGAAATTATCCCCCTCATAACTGCCCAACGCAGACTTGGAGAGGTGCGTCTGCTCCGCAAGCTGTTCCAGCGTCAGCCCACGCTCCACACGCAGGTCTTTTAATCGTTCTTGTATGGATAGTTCCATGCGCTCCCTCCCTGTCTGCCTGATAAATTAAGGATTATCCATAGAGATAATCATTTTCTAAATATTCAATTATATCGTTCTGATGAATGATTTTATAGATTGGAAAATGAGCGTTTCCTTTCCCCCAGGTTAAATGAACAATATAATAGTCCACTCCGTCCCAAAATAGAACATCATCATTTCTTTCACTTTTCGCAACAGCCACTAAATCTTTAAATTTTTCAAATAAACTGTGTTCCGGTGTTAATTCAGCTCTCAAACGATTTTCGAATATCTGTTTTCTGAGATTGTTCCCAGTAAATTCATACCATGAAAAATCTTCTCCATATTTTTCACGCAATTTTTCTAACACAAAAATCTCCTCCAATTCAGATTTACTACTCTACTACATTTATTTTACCACAATTCCGAGAGCGTGGAAATAGGTAGTTTTCCGGGCTGATTTCCGACCTTATGGATATACGGGGCGGGCGGTCTTTTAGGTGTAGACTTAGGGTAGTTCATCGATGAGCTGCACCTTGAAAAATGAATGACCGTCCGAAAAGGAGTACCCCGGCAGGGGAAGCACTGCAACGAGCCACTTCGGGACAAAATGTCCCGAAGTCCGGGGAGCGTGCCAACGCTGGAACACGCCGCAGGAATGGGGCAGGAAGCCTTTTCGGGGAGAACGGCTAAGGAAAAATGGAGGGAACACATGAGAGAGAACCCATATAAACGACTGCCGCCCATAGAGTGCAGGCAGGATGGTTCCCTTTACCGCATGACACCGACACAGAGGAAACAGGCAAACGCCCTGATCCGCCGGGAGTGCTGCAACTATGAGGACGGGAACTGTATGCTCCTTGACGATGGGGACACCTGCGCCTGCCCCCAGACCATTTCTTTCTCGGTCTGCTGCAAGTGGTTCCGCTGGTCGGTCTTACCGCAAATCGGAACGCTGGAAGCAGAGATTTTCCGGGATAAGGAGCTAAAACGCTGTGCGGTCTGCGGCAGAGTGTTCGTCCCAAAGTCCAACCGGGCGAAATACTGTCCCGGCTGTGCCGCCAGAGTTCACAGGCGGCAGAAAACAGAAAGTGAACGGAAAAGGAGGTCTTGTGTGGACAGTTAGGGGCTGAAAAGTCCTTGATTTACAAGGCTTTGCAAGCACAGAACAGGGGCAGGCAATAGAAACTACCGTCTGCCCCCGGAAACAGGCTTCTAACCGTCCACAAAACACGATATGACAAACACCATTTATATCCATCAGCCGGAAAAGGCGGTCAGCTTTACCCGGCTTCCCAATTTCCTTTTTGAAGCCCCTACATTTACGCCCCTGTCCAACGAAGCGAAGATACTGTATGCCTTTATCCTGCGCCGAACAGACCTATCCCGGAAAAATGGCTGGGCGGACGAATACGGGCGGATTTACCTCTACTATCCCATCAACGAGGTGGTGGAGCTGCTCCACTGTGGGCGACAGAAAGCGGTCAATACCCTGCGGGAGCTGCAATATGCCGGACTGGTGGAGATCCAGAAGCAGGGCTGTGGAAAACCCAACCGCATTTACCCAAAATCCTACGAAGCGGTTCCAAACACCGACTTCAAGAAATCCGGTTATGGAACGCGGTCGGACTGAAAACCGCACTCCACAAGTACGATAATCAATCCTCTTGAAGTACGAAAACCGGACGGTATATAGAAATACAGAGATTAAAACGATTTTATTTATATCTTATCCATTCCTATCCTATCCGAGATATTTTCTGCGGGATTTTCCTGTGGAAAAGTCCCGGAAAGGAACGGAATGGGGAAAGGAGTTTCATGGCACAACACGCAATTTTGCGATTTGAAAAACACAAGGGCAATCCGGCAAGACCGCTGGAAGCCCATCACGAACGGCAAAAGGAACAGTACGCCAGCAATCCCGACATTGACACCAGCCGGAGCAAGTACAATTTCCACATCGTCAAGCCAGAGGGCAGGTACTACCACTTTATCCAGAACCGTATTGAACAAGCGGGCTGCCGCACCCGCAGGGACAGCACCCGGTTTGTGGATACGCTGATTACCGCCAGCCCGGAGTTTTTCAAGAAGAAGTCCCCAAAGGAAATACAGGAATTTTTCCAGAGGGCGGCTGATTTCTTAATCGGGCGGGTAGGGAAAGAAAATATCGTGTCGGCGGTGGTACACATGGACGAGAAAACGCCCCACCTGCATTTGGTCTTTGTCCCGCTGACAGAGGACAACCGCCTGTGTGCAAAGGAGATTATAGGGAACAGAGCCAACCTCACAAAATGGCAGGACGATTTTCACGCCTATATGGTGGAGAAATATCCTGACTTGGAGCGTGGGGAAAGTGCCAGCAAGACAGGCAGGAAGCATATCCCCACCCGTCTGTTCAAGCAGGCGGTCAATCTCTCCAAACAGGCAAGAGCCATTGAAGCCACGCTGGACGGTATTACCCCGTTCAACGCCGGAAAGAAGAAAGAGGAAGCCCTCTCCCTGCTGAAAAAGTGGTTTCCGCAGATGGAGAATTTCTCCGGTCAGCTCAAAAAATACAAGGTCACAATAAACGACCTTTTGGCAGAAAATGAACAGTTGGAAGCCAGAGCCAAAGCCAGCGAAAAAGGCAAGATGAAAGATACGATGGAACGGGCAAAGCTGGAAAGCGAGCTGAAAGACATTCAGCGGCTGGTAGACCGTATCCCGCCGGAAGTGCTGGCAGAGCTGAAACGGCAGCAGCGGCACACAAGGGAACGGTGATTGATGACAGAAAACATTTCACGCCGCAGCATGGCGGCACTGCACTTTGAAAATTAAATACGGAGGTACTATGGAGCATATCAGATACAAGAAAGAAACCGAAGTCGTGACTTTTCAGGGAAAGGAAATCACGCTGGAAAATCTCTCCCCGGTGTTCACGCCGGAGCAGGAAGCGGCAAAACGCCGGGAGCTGGAACAGCAGCTTTATGAGGTGTTCCGCAAGTATGCCGACAAACGGCAGAGTGAGGAAGCCGGGGCATAAGGTTTTCCGAAGCCATCGTTGATTTGCGGGGGTGCTGGCGGTATAATAAAACTGTCAGCAGCTCCGTTTCTTTTTTAAGAAAAGGAG
>ENA-OYWO01000280-OYWO01000280.1-human-gut-metagenome-genome-assembly--contig:-NODE-280-length-32857-cov-6.608042_pt1 | contig 32857 bp, 37 predicted proteins | sample MGYA00244170_ERZ653397 | MGnify/ENA primary metagenome ERZ653397 (study PRJEB26926, sample SAMN06164906) | human gut metagenome | biome: ENVO:00009003; feature: ENVO:2100002; material: ENVO:00002003...
AAATAAATATAAAGAAAAAATAAAGACGACCTATCAGTCGTCTTTATTCATATACCCAAGCAGCCTCAAATTCCCATCTGTGACTAAAACATAAACGTAACCTAACCCTTCTGACTGTCATCGTTACCGTCCTCAGAACCATGCTCCCGGTACCTACTCTCCTCATTCTCCATATGACGGACCAAGTCACCAAGCAATAAAGTAAGTAGACACCAGAAGCCAACGTAAGGAATAGCAACGACCTTCCAGTAACGCCACGGAACAAGAGCCTCCTCGTACCTATACATACCTGTAAAAGCAAGCATCAGACACACAAAGAGAACATATGACAAAACATAGTACAAAACCGTGGCCCAGAACAAAAAGATTAGAAATCCCATGAATCTTCACGAATTATAGGTTCAACATTCACCTCTACACAAACCAAAGCCCAGTCGGGAATAAAAGACCAAACAGACAAAACAAACCTCCTACTAAAATAATAAACAAAACTGCTGACCAGACAATAACAAGGCACGTAGTTCGAAGCCCAAGACATCGCAAAAAACCAACGTATTCATCCCGAAAATCGTCCATCACTGCAAAATGTTAACATCCCCGGAGCACAAACGCTTCCGCATGTCCTTCAAAGACAAATTGTGCTTCTGACCATCGAAGAAAGAAGCAACAAGCAAATCCTGATCCGGAATGATCTTGCAAACCAAAAAAGTGGTCTCAAACTCGGTAGACCGATACGTCCTACCTACAACGAAAACAGGCTTAGCCTTCTTAACCATAAATCAAATGAGTGAACAACTAACCGAAACCACGTTCCCATCCATGCACGTAGGAGGAACACTAAGAGTCCAAAACGAAGACCCACTCCACCGAAGCTTAACCTCCGTCATGTCGAACAACAAACACCTATAGACGCCCGGCTCCGGGCTACCGCCTATAAACCGAACTACATTAACCCACGAGGTAGCAACCCCATCGTCTACATAATAACCCATCTCCAGCTAAAATTATATGACAAGTCTACGTAGACCAAAGACTACTCCTCCTTCTGGGAAAGAAGACCTGCAAACCCAGCAATATCTAAAACAGAACGAGCAGCAAGAATATCATCGTTACGATCAAAAAAAGAAAGACCAACAATACCCAAAGGCTTCGACCCTGAATACAACACTCGTAAAGCCATATCGGAAACACCGTTAGACTTCAACTTAAAGTAAAGACGCTCATCGTAAGCCTTAATCGCCTCTACACACCCATAGAAGGAACCTACGTGAACCAAATGAGGTAAGAAAGGGAACTTAGCAAGATCAAAGTCATTATACTCGTCACTAACATAAGTAGCCCCATCTCGGACAACCTCCGGACGCATCGTCCCATAAACAAAAGGAAGATCGGTAGACATGTTCTTAGTCCCATTATGAAACTCTACAACCCATGCCCGATCCGCACCCGTCTTAATCAGAACCTGCATAAGCAAAGTCTGAACCTCAGCATCTATCCTAAGACGACGCGAAACAGCCTCACTATGACGATCCTTCTGTATCCGCTCAACTTTATCCAAGACAAACTCCGGCTTAATAACCGCAAGCAAAAGTAACAGAAGAAAGATACACTGAAGTATATTAAAGAATCCGTACTTATTCTTCAACGACAAAAGCTGCTTCAACCAACCAATAGCTGGACTAACAGACTCTGAAGCCGAAGCAACACTCTTTTTATTATCAGACATGAGGCACTAAAAAATTATTTACCGGATATATAATTGCAACTAACCGGACAAGAGAACTCCACTATCAACTACTTCCACCGACCAATAGCAAGCCACATGAAAGTATTACCTGAATTGCCGTACTCTGCCTGACCATTAGATAATCTCTTAATATAACGAGGCTTCATGGTAAAATAAGTAGTACCAACAACAGCTGCGCCAGCAGACTCTATTGCAAAACCTCCAAACCCAGTAGACGTTGTAAAAACACAATAAGGAGTAGTATAAAAAGCCGTAGCATAATACACCGAAAGTGACGTAGTCTGATTACTCGACGAACCCCAACAAAACATCATACCGTCAGGTGCTTTATAATAACCAGAAGTGCCAAATGACTTAGTCAAGGAAGCATTCGAAAGAGACGTAAGAGCATACAAAGAGGGTCTAACCATTGTGCCTTGTTCATACAACTCACGCTCAATAATAGCATCAGCATCCGAATCAAAATTCAGATTATACAATGTCCCATAAAAAAGATCTCCCGCAATAACACCAATACCATAAATATCAGTGCCATTTTTGACTAAAATACCCCCCCCATTAGCATCCTGAATAAGACGAACACGACCTAAGGCTGTAGCATTAATTATATTTTCAATCCAAGCATCAAAAGTACTCTTTCCGCCTAAAAAATCAGGAGCAGAGTTCGAACCCGCATAAAAAATGGCGTCGGTATCCGTCGCAGACTGCCTATTAGCATTAACCCAACCTATTGCTGAATCAATCTGTGCACCCGTATAACTACTTACATAATCTGCCATAAATCTGTCATATTTTTATTTTACGGATATATAATTGCAAGCTACCAAGATACACCACGCTTGGCCTTCTCCTGCTCGAGCCATGAGTCTACAAAATACCAATCTCCAGAATCAATATACTCTTGCGGAGGCGTAAAATCCTTAGGCCACAACTTCCCGGTCTTCTTGTCAACAGCATGGATGTCAAGCTCGTAACCCCAAGTAAGACCAACACAAGGCTCCGTAACCAAAGGAACCTCAAAATTAGACGGCCAAAAGTTCATAATACGCTGCAAAACACAAACCGCCTTAGCAAGATACGGAATGCGAGAAGCAATCTGAATCTCGTCATGAACTGTAACTACAAACCGAGTATTAGCAGCAAACTCCGGGTCTATATCCCGATAACGCATAAGACGAATCAAATCCCTACGAATCAAATCTCCACCCGTATTCTTATGAACAAAACCACATAACGGATAAACCGGAAGACCACTACACATACTCGGTGACATGATATTATGAGTCACACCTAAAGGCATAGCAAAGACTGCATGAGCCTTCGGCTTCCGACTACGACATAACTTAAAGACATAATCCGTAGACGACGAAGCGGCGAAATCATAGACCAAATTCCAGCCGAAAAGATCACAGACCGAACGTAGGGTCGCTGCCGTAACAAAAGACCGCGTATGGAAACGTTTGCCGCCAAGAAATGACTTTAACAAACCCCAATAGATACCCCAATCATCAACAGCAATAGGACGACCCATGTGAGCCAACGCTGCAAGCTGCTCCAAGCTAAAAACACCTCTACTAAAAAGACCCCGCAACCAAGACAACCGAGGCCGCTTAAAAGGCTTGCCCATGCGAACCGGAATACGACCACAAGAGTCCAAGCCTATAACAACATCGTCTGTCCCATACTTGACGAACTTGTGACCCCTATTACAAACCACAAAATCTCCCGTATTGAAAATGACAACATGAAGCTCCTCTACGCCGCGGAAAGTAGGAACACCAATACGGCGCACACCTGACAAGGGATCGACAAAGTCAACGCGCTGACCCGCAAAGTCCTTCCACGGACGATAACTCTTACCATCCTGAGATGGTAAATAAATTGTGTTAATAAGCGAGCCCTGCACAGGCGCGTTTAGTGAAACTCGCTCCGCATAAGCACGCATACCATTATCAGGAGAACTAAGCCACTTAGCCAAATAAATAGTGCGCCCAAAGTAAGTCCGAGCAAAGCCTGTACGCTTGGCATCACGCTTTAAAACTTCCTGCCAAGCCTTCAAACGTGGCATACCTTTATCGTAATCCGAAATAAGCTCCTTGGCTGCCTGAACTGATATGGATAACCGTGAAGCAATCAGATGAGGACCCCCACCATACAACTTACCAAAGGAAACGGCTTTAGACTTAGAACGAAAACCCGGATCACTAACACCAAAACGTTTTTCTGCCACATAAAGATGGACATCAATGTTATGCTTAACTGGATAAAGAAATCCATCCTCCCTCGACAAGTTCCCTGCAACCCGAATCTCTTGGGCCGCGAAGTCAGCCCCTAAAACAACCCAGTCCGCATCATCCTTAGGAGCTGGCATGAACGCACTACGCAAACCAGCCTTCGTCTTATATTTAATCGGATTGCCATCTGAGTCACAAACAGCACCGTCTGGAGAATCCGTGAGACAATAACCCAAAACCGGATGAGTATGAAGATAAGCTTTTACTTCTACCTTGGGACAATTATGAACTATAATACCATTGGCAGCAAAACGATGTGTCGTTGAAACCGTAATATCGTAAACAACATCACGACCAATATAAGATATGGACACTACCTTCTGCCAACTGAAGGTAGACATATCCTGAGCATCCAAACCATTAGGAACCACAAATCCAGACAAGGCTACAAAAACTCCCAATAACTCAGAAACTGGTCTAAACCCAGACTTAGTAAGTATGGGATGATCTAATGTAGCGTCTATAGACCTCCCATTATCTAATGTAACCCTATAAACATCCTGAACACCTTTATTATAAAATGCTGTTACCTCTCTGAAAGCAACGCCATCCCATACACGCGATCCCACTGAAACGCTATCTAAATGAATAGCCCCAGTATCTGAGTAAACCACAGTAGAACCACGTAAACAGTTTTGACCGTTAAATGGCTTGTAGTAATCATTACCCTTAGAACCAGAGCTACTCATACGACCCGTCAAGGCAACCGTTAGATTGTAATTAATGCGAACAGGAGTGCCACGCCAACTACACATCTTAGATACAAATGACTTAATGTAAGTAGAAACCTCCGAGTACTCAAGAAGCAACTTCGCCAACGGATGATCAATAGTCGCAAGCACATTCTTATCTACCTTCAAACCTCCCCTCTCGGTGCGAACCGTAAGCGTCACAAAACGACCCAAAGCCTCGGCAATCTGAGGACCGCTGTCAACATTGAAAGAATAACCTACAAGCTGATAAATCTGCTGACGCAAAGACTCCATCTTCTCATTCGACATCCGAAGCTCTGCATCCAAAAAGTCATAGTCCAAGTAAATCTCCTGCTGAGTCATCCGACGAACAGCCTCGCCACACTCGTTATCCAACGAGTAAATCTTCCGAATGTTGGGATAATCACTCCATATCTTCAGACCAAGAAGAGCAGTCATAAGAGGATCACCGCCCGAATAAATAAAACTAACCTCCGGGTCGGTAGACGCAAAGTCATTATTCTCAGCCTCATTCTCCTCATAAGAAATAGTCTGGAACTTCAAGAAACGCTTCGCCCAGTCCTTCAACTTCGGCATACGGTCATTGAAAACCTCATGAGCCATGAACTGGATGTCATGCGTCTTGCCTACAAATGGTGCCTTAAAGCCATCCTTCTCAAGCATCGAAAAGTCAAAGGACCTATTCCACCATGCAGTCATGTAGTTATCAACAACAAACTGAACGAACTCCATAACCTCCTTAATGGGCAAGTTGCGAGAATAACCATAATGACGAAGCGGAATGTAATAACCTACATAATCCGCCTTGCTATAGGTCCTACCTGTGGATAAGCAAACTCCAACAACATAATCGCTTACAAACGAGAGCCCCGTAGTTTCACTATCTGCTCCAACAAGAATATTAGCATAAAGATTTGACTTTATAAAAGCCAAATCCTCAAGCGACTGAACAAGGGCTACTTTATAGCCATTAAAGGTTCCCCAAAGCATAGCTACTATCCCCGCTTCTTCTGATACGAAATCACCTCTCGAACAACACTCTTAGAAACAAGAGAAACCTTAAAAGGACGTGTGACAACAACGTAGCACATTTCAAGGCTAAAAAAGATATACACATCCTCAGTATGACCATCCACATATACTAACGTCTTCATTTGAACTCAGACAGAAAATTATAAAAATCAAAACTCCCTAAAGTAACACCCGGCGGAACATCCGACAACGAGGCATATCGTAAACGTGACGATCTAACCGAACTGCGAAGAAGAAAACCCGTATCTGGAACAACCCCAGACATACTCAACCGCTTCAGACTATCAGGATCAAAGCATTTAAGCAAGTCAAACACGGAGTAGCTCCTGCCGCAACCATAGCACTTTAACCAATTACCGTAAAGCTTCGCAGCCGGACTATCCACGTTATGGTGAAAAGGACAAAAGGCATTACCATATGGTAACTCCTTGCCGAATATGCGCTGATACTCATCCCGGAAAGACAGATTGGAATTAACCCACTCAGCTAAACGAGCGTAAGACGACATGGCTAAGCTCCCTCTACAACACAACCCGGCAACCGATCAGCAGCGTAATCACCAACAACAGACTGCTCTGAAGCCTCAAGTAAAAAACGCTTCGTATCCTGAAGGCATACAAGCCACCAAACGCAAGCACTCTTACCTAACCACCCATAAACCTCTGACGTATTCAAACTACCGTCAACAGTACCTGCCAAAAACAGATGCTTAGATACAAAACCATGAATACTATCAGAGCACCACAAAGAAGCAACATTAGAAGGTACAGAATCTATATTCTCAACATCAAAAAACTCCTCAGGAGAAGCATAGATGAGCACACTAATAACATCTACACTATCGCAACCATCCTCCTCGATAACACCACGCATGCCACGACAAACAAAACCATGAGACTGGTAAGTCCTATCATAGCGTACATCCACACCCGTAGCATACGACGGTATAAAGTCTAAGTCCGACGCCGAATCCGGAACCACAAAAGACAAATGTAAACGAACTCCACCAATAGGACATGTGTAAATACGATCTAAAATTGTAGTCATAGCACTCAAAAAAAGATTAGGTGCCACGGAAATCATCCATAGCACCTAATCTACGTAGGTGGAAGAAAACCCTACGAAAGCATGATATAGATATCTGACTTAGATCCACACTTAAAGCAAGACACCTTCTTATCTGCCGACAAGGATGCGTCAAAAGGAGTGGTAGATACAAGACAAGAGCCTGACGCACCCGAAAGACCATCCAACTTAAACGAATCAGCTACCTTCTGAACGTCATCACATACCCAATAGCTATCTGATAACTTGCGCTTATAGATATCTGAGCAGTACAAATCCAAAGCATCCATAGCCAAAGCAGAATCCATGACCTTAGAAACCTTTGCCTTCGCAGCACGACTGCCTGACTTGCAGAGACTCTTATAAACACTCGGAGTAAGACGCTCGCCAAGAACATCCGACGCTACACCAAGAACAGAGTCTAAGATACGCTTTGTGTTACGAATGCGACGAAAGGTGGACGCCGTATGAGGAATATCAAACGTATTAGGTGCTCCATCCTGAACCCTATCAACATCAATCCCCACTACAACACTATCCTCTACAAGAATCTCCTTCTCCTCGAGAGCCTTCTTAATCTCACTCTCTATAGAATGAAGAACCTCCTGCTTGGCAGCATCAGACAGAAGACTATCGTCATCCATCACCTCCTCGGGCCACGTGTTAAACAGAGAATAAGTAATCTTACCGTCCTTAATAAGCTGCTTGAGTCGCTCAAAAGCCTCGCGCTTATCCGAGAAACGAACAGCCTCAGCGCGATCCGACGTCTCACCGTCTTCAGACATGTACTTCTTATCACGCCCAAAGGTATCCGCCATTGCTACAATAAACTTACCATCCTCGTCGTCTTCGACTCTAACATAACGAAAATCATTGCCTCCAGCCTGCACCGCATCTAAAGCACGTAACAACCCATCCTTTGATTCAAAGTCTACATAGGCTCCATCAACACCCGTAGGGGCCGAATCTGAAACCTCCGGTATATCATAAATCTTATGAGCCAACTGAACAGCCGCATCACTAAAGTCCGACGCAAACTTAGAAATCGCAGAATCAGACGTCTGATAGAAGAAAGCTACCGTGCCTACATAAGCCCCATCAGGACGTACATCTATAAACCGCTGATTCTTGCAAAGAACACGAGGAACAGACGGATCAAAACGAACCTCCAGATGCAAAACCTCCAACCCGGCAGACAAAAGCTCACAAGCAGTCTGTAAGTTAGCATCCGTAGGCTCCTGTGCAAGCTTGAAACTGTTATCTAATACCCACTGACGACAAGTGTCGCCAACAGCACCCCAGTCGATAGCTTCAGGCGATCCTGTCTCAGAAACTCCCTGCTCCTCAACAATCTCCTCAGAAACAGAAGAAGAGGCTTCATCTCCAGCAGCATCCTCAATATGAACATCACCAGAGACTACATCTGCGCCTATCGCGCCAAGAGCCTCGCCGATCGCATCCGCAGACTCAGAGATGGCCTCCTTAAATGCATCCAAATGAGACGACAGGTAACCTACTGCCTCTGATACAGGAACAATATCGGTACCATCCTCCGTGACAAACAGAACTGAACTGTCAGCTCCATAATCTGACCCATCATCATAGAAAATACCAACAGACGAATCTGAGTTGGAGATATCTACACCTGCCTTAACAGCGGAAAGAATCTTATCAACATCAAAGTCAACTGCCGAGTCTGAAACATTAAACTTACGCGGTGCCAGATAACGTGCTAAATCAAAAGCTACTGTCCTCCAGTCACCGTCATTATCCATGAGATTCAAACCTACATTACCCTGCTCCGGACGACCAACACCATTCAAAACGTAATGAACCTCGGACTCTGTATTATGATCCGGCTTAAGGATAAGAGTACCATCATGAAAATTACCATCAGAACCCAAGACGGTAATAACAGCACTCTTAGTCATACCGCCTGAAACATCCGGAAGAATAGACTCCAAAGCCTCTACATTCTTAAGGATGATATCATCCGACAACACGCTGTCAGAAGTACGGAAAACATCATCAAGATCTACAAGAGTAAATACCTGAGGACCCAGCTTCTCCTTGATAAACTCCGTGACCTTGTCTACAAACAGAATGCCCTTCTCGTCATCACTCAAACCTCCCGTAGGAATCATCAAACCTCCGCAATCAACGGTACCCTCAAATACATGAGCACTTATATTATTGGGATTACTTCCGTCTACATGAATCGAGAAGTCGGCCACAAGAGGAATGTCGAAAATATCATCATCCTCATGACCTACACAACCATCGCGTAAAATACCCCGAAGCTCCTGTTCAAAAGGTGTATTGCCAATAGCATCCTCAATCTTCTCGTCGTCATCCATCATAATGCTCTGCATATAACCCCCCTCCGGAGCAGGCTCCTCAGCAGCAGGCTCCTCAGTAACAGGCTCCTCAGTAGCAGGCTCCTCAGCAGCAGGCTCCTCGACAACAACCTCCGATTCCGTAGAAGGACCATCTAAAGCAACAGGACTCCCGTCCGCCGGAAGAACAACAACATCGGTAGAAGCAAAGGTATAATCAGCAGCAGAACCCGTAAAAGCTCCGTTCTCAGCACGAACATTGAAATACTCAATAGGCAGACCCGAAACAATAACTGAACCATCACCAACAGAAGTGATAACACCAGTATACAAGTTGCCTAAGTAAGACACCTGAACCGACGACCCAACCGGAAGCGGAAGACTCGGGGCAGCACAACTGTCTTTAACGCGCTTATTTGCAACTCTATGCTTAGGCGCAACGTCAACCACAGACTTCGAAGAGCGTTTATTCTCTGCATACTTCTTGGCAGAAGAATCAACCACAGGACGAGCTGAACGCTTATTGGGAACGCGAACAAGAGTTGAATCACCTACCTCCTCAGAAGTAGTCTCCTCGACAACCTCGTCATCATCCTGAGCAGGATCATCTTCGGACTCAACATCGGCCTCAACAGGTGGATTGTCTACAATCTCTTCAGAAGCCTCCTCGGCGCCTCCCGAAACCTGACCCGCAACAATATCACCCAAACCATTCGTATACATAGCGGCAACCTCCGAGGCGAAATCCTGAGCCATGATAGCAGCCTGATCACTCAAATCATCCAAAGCATCTAAGGCGTCATCATAAAGCTCCTCGCCAGCAACAGACGCCTCCTCAACAACATCGTTGAGAGCATCCTCCTGAGTAGCCCCACCCTCCAAGAAAGCGGCAACACGCTCATCATCCTGAACAAGACGATAAGGACCTAACAAGGACTGAGCCTCCTGAGCCTCCACGGAATAACGATTCTCAACAAAGGCATTGTAGAACCGCTTAACCTCCTCCGGCAACGACTTGTAACTCTTCTTAAGAATAGCGTAACCCTTCGGATCCTCATTCGCAATAACTGCATTAATGGCCCAGCACACCTCAGGAGTATACTCAATACAAGAATCCTGTACCCGAGCATGAATGGCCTTACACTCCGCAATCAAACGACGACGGGTACTACTATCAGTAGCCTCCAAGAAAGCCCGGCGAGGACCACGACGCTGCGAAAGCAAAGAACAAGAAAGCATATGAATCTCATCATCCGTGAACCCACGGCGTGACGAACTCCCTGCAGAATCCGAAACACGACGGCGTGAACCACGTGCAGAATCCTGCAAATATGAACCCACAGAGTCACCAACACGACGAACAGACGCACCCGACTCCGGAACCATATCAGTAGACGAATCTACCGCTACAATCTGCTGATAAAAACAATCTCCCATAGCTATATAAAATTAAGACACCTTGTGACACCTAAACAATAGGTCGCATAAGATGTCGGATATATAATTGTGTACTACCAAAACCATTACTTGTGATGGCGAACCTTCCGGTTGGGAATGCAAGACAAGAAACCCCAATAAGGGATACGATGCTTCCAGTAATCCGGATCATCCTCGTGATTATAAGCCTCAGTCTCAAAACATGTGTAATAATAAGCTCCCGGATAAGGAGGTATGAGAACCTCAATCAGCCACGACAACCCGTAGCATATCCAACCAGCAAACAAAACACTCACGACAGACAGAACCCAAGCCCACCACACGAAGCTATAATGAATCCCAATAGGAATGAGAATAGCTGCAAAAAGAACAGATAATTCTATCTGCTGTAAGCAGTGCAAAAATTCGTGATTACGTGTCTTCGCTGACATATGGAAATTCTTATGCTTCCGGGTGAAACATAAGACTAACCATGTCATCCAACCAAAACCCTTAAATGGTATGATTTTGTTGTGAACCTCAATAGGAAGCTTCATAAGGCATGCAATTTTCTGGATATATAATTGCAGGCTATGAAACATAAAATAATAAGCTGCTACAGACTTCCTACTAAGTCGCCCATGAGGTCGGAACCACCCCCACCAAAAACTCCACCACCATCACTAATGGCCGCAAACTCATCCTCGTAAGATATATTCTCAACATTGGAACCCACAAGAAGAACACCCGGCAAAAACTGAGTCGTAACAGGCTCCGGCAAAACTCGACCCAAGCGATGTTTTAACATACACACGCGAGTCTCCTGAGCATCGGCAAGGTCGGGAGGAGTGTAAAGAAAGATACAATAAGTAGACGACCGCTCAATCTCATTAAGGTCCGAAATAGACATCAAGTCATACTGCCCATTCCGACGACCAGCTCGCGTGAAACCCTGACGGTTACACTGAACAGCAAAGATAGTGACAGGATGCACATTGGCCTGATTCGTGTAAGACAAACCTGCAGCACGCAAATTGACGATAATCGTATTACCAAGACTCTGACCTCGCTCCACAAACAAGGCATTCAACTGAGTGATATGATCATAACAAATAATATCCAAACCACCCAAATACTTACTCGTAGCCTCATAAACAGCAATAATCTTCGACGGGTCCATGAACACACCCTTCGTGAAAGTAGACAAGTCTAAAATCGTGATATTATCACCAACCAACTTATGAAACTCGTCATTGGATGCCAAGACCGCAGCCTGCTTATCACCCGACAGCTTATGAAAAATCAAGTCCTGAGAATTAATGCTCAATCCCTTCTCCTCGTACAAAAAACGAGTCTGGAACATCAACCACACAATATTGGGATCAAGCTCCAGAGAAACATATAAACACTTCCGACCAGAACGAGCTGCCTTATAAAGACTCGAAAGACATAACGTGGACTTGCCCTGACCCGTATAAGCACATATACTGGCTATGGTACTACTCTGAAAACCGTTAGTCAAATCATCAATCTCCGGAACGCCCAACTTAATACCCTCCGTGTAAGGACGCTTGACCTCCTCGGCGAAATCCCACTTCGTGAACTTAATATCCGACAAGTCGGACACCTCATCCTCCGTAGCAGCAATGGCCTTCTTCAACTCCTCGCGGTAATCCTTAAACCTAAGAGACTCCGTGCCCGCAGCAGTCACCGTACCCATAAGAGCCATACGGCGATACATGTCGGAAATATCCAAAAAGGCAACACCAAGCTCCCCAAGATTATACTGATGATCCGGAGCAGAATAATAACGACTATAATAATCCCACGGAGGATAAATACCTACCGCAGAACAGTCTAAGGTGTACTGTAAAATCGTCCTATCCTGAGACGATAAATTAGGAAGCTCTAAAAAACGAGTAAACCAATCATCAAAATCCGGATGCGACTTATGACCCGCACACTTATAAAAGAAAACCTCGAAACCTATCATCTAAACATCCTCATCTAAAGAGTATCCGAATCCGTAAAATCAGGCAACTCCTTATCACTCATAGAAACACGAACAACCGGAGAAGCACTATCAGCTGGTATAGACGTCCCCGAACGAACAACTTGCGATACAGGAGCAGACGACGAAGATGGTGAGGTGACAACCCGATGCGTAGGTGATTCAACAGGGCCTGAAACAACTCCTCCAGTAGACGATTTTAACTCAAACCAATCCTTGCCAATCATGGGCTTCAACCACGACGTAAGCAGAAAAACAACCCCACCAACAGACCGAACTAAGTTAATGAACGAGTCGACCATACCCATAGCCTTCTCCGTACGACCATTCCCGTTATATATTTCGAGGAAATAAACACTCTGCTCAAAATCAAACTCACCACGATTATAAGAGTAACAGCTACTAATAACACTCTCCAAAGTAAAATACTTAACAGGAGAACCCCCGAAATCCTGAATAGCACGGCGAACCGCAAAAGACTTCAAACGATCGGCAAGCCATACATACTGACTATTCTTATATAACATGTCTGACGAAACAATCTGGGAAATAACACACTGACCCCAAACAACACTCTGAGAGGGAACAAAAGGAGATCCTGACGAGTGGCGAACCGTCACAAAGCGAAAAGGCTGTAAAGGCTGAGCACACGCAATTAAATGATGCTTCCGATACAAAGGACAAGACCGAAACACAACAACAGAACAGTCTGTGCAACCCGCAGACGCTCGATACTTACACCCAAAATCTGACATGACTAACCCTTCGAAAAAAGCTTGCCTTAAAGGCAAAACATATCCATCACTTTAGACTTAATGCGGTGTGTAGGGGACTCGAACCCCTGACCCCGTGCGTGACAGGCACGTATTCTAACCACCTGAACTAACACACCAGACAAACCCATAAACGTAGCTAAGCTACTTAGAACGCTTGCGCTCCTTGCGACTCAAACGCCGACTACCAAACTCCTTCTTCTTAGGACGAACATGACCTACTGGACTCGTTTCGTTACCTCGGCCCGTACATGTAGAACCATTAGGAATCCTCCGTGACGGAACACCATAAAAATCAGAATCCGACGCACACATCGAACTCAAGGAAAGATACAAAGGAAGCAAACTCCTACCCATGACCACCTCGATTAAAAACTACCCTCAAAACCATGACCTAACTCCAGAGACTCATCCACTACAAACTCAAAGTCTGCCGGAATGGCAAATTCCTCAACAATAAGAGCCCGAAGAATGTCCTTGTACGGCTCATACCAACTACCAATGTTTACTATGAAACGATCATCATCAAATGTTACACGACCACGAGGAACCTCGTTAAAACATTTAGAGTGAAGTGAACTACTCCTATTGCAAGAAGCAGAACGTGCCTTCTCCCACCAAAACTCATGCGTCTTAATATAAAGCAACAGACCATTAACAACTCTATCAGGATCGAAGTCCTTCGTGTGAACCTCGAACAAACTCTCAGAATCCTCGTCAAACCAAAAGATACCAATCTTCGGTACCACAGATGTATCAGCGTCAAAAACTTGCATATCCTCCATATAACCAATGACGCAAAAATAATATAATTAATTGTATAATCCAAACGGAAACAAAAAAAAGAGACCATGATGCCCACATGGTCTCCTGTCAGCTCCCGATCTCCGAAGCCCGATGATATCCATATATCGACTGGAACATCTTTAGCCGTTGATATTAACCTAAATCAATCAAAAATAGGAGCATACAACATGAGCATGCCAGTCGTCCTGCGTTTTTATAATCTCCATGCAGGGAATGGGCGGAGGGGCATAGCATTAAGACTCCAGCAGACTATAAGCAGTAAACGCAGAAAAATAAAACCCACTGAAACCTTAGAACAAAAAAGCGGAGAGTGAGAGATTCGAACTCCCGGTACCTTTCGGTACGCCTGATTAGTAGGCAGGTGCTTTAGACCACTCAGCCAACTCTCCAAACCTTAAAAAAGAGGGGATGGGATACCCACTTATACTCTCCCCCTCATAGAGTCTGTCTCCTCCGCTCCGGCACTCGCCTATGGAAAAAGTCTGTGTTGCTGCCTCGGAAACAATTTGTTGGGTCTTGCGACCCGGTTGGCTGGTGTCTGGACTTATACCGTTTGGAGGCCAAACTCCGATCCCCCACAGCCGGGGATATGGTAAGTTGTAGGAGAGTTGGATGCTACTCATCTCCACGGGATTCGACAAACGTCTCCAACTCGTGGTGTTCTCACACTTAAACTACTACAACATTGGTGTCGGGGAGCCCGGAGACTCCAACGGATACTGTATGATGAATTTAATGCGCACTCAATGTCACCCCAGCGCCTTTACCGACTAATCAGCGTTCAAAGAACAAAGGTATCACTACCCTATAGGTTCCTCTCATTGTTAAATCTTTGTATTAAACTTAACAACTACTGCCTCAGCTTAACCTTAGTCGACTTACAGTTAAACCTATCAGCCGGAGGAGCGGCGGAGAGTGAGGGATTCGAACCCCCGGTACGTTGCCGTACAACAGTTTTCAAGACTGTCACCATAAACCACTCGGACAACTCTCCATAGTTGATAATTCTATGATGTTTTATCCATAGAACTATTATTCGGATCTACGTGTCTCCTTCGCGGAACCCGTCCACCGGAACCGACACTCACCGAACGTAAAGCATTGTCAACTCCCAATGCTAAAATGTTAACCGCCGCGTTAACATCCCTATCATGGACCATACCACATGCGGGGCACGCCCAAGACCTATCCGGCAAACGCAACACCTTATTAACGTACCCACAACCGCGAAGAGCAAAAGAATAAATAAAGTCCGTATTCATCCCATGGCTAAACCCATGGGATTTCTACGAATAGTTTCGTAAACTCCAACAGGTGTGAGTGCACATTGAGGAATTTCTCGCCTGTCTTCAACATATTACTTCAATAACACCGTATTTATCAGAACCTTGGGCTTAGGAGAGGACTCGAACCCCTCTATCGAACGCCACTCGTATTATTCCCGAAGGTCAACTTTTACGCCCTGCTTTGCCTGATAAGCTACTAAGCCTTGTGGTGCCTTACACCTATGTGTACGAGGGCTACCGCTCGGCATGTATTTTAAGTGTGACTGCTCCACCAACATCCTACCGCGATGCATGTATCCTCTATTGCATCCTTACCACAATGTACCAGCATGAGGAGCTCGAGACTCTTACGGCAGAACGTGCATGTAGCGAGGGAGGACTCGAACCTCCGACCTTCAGGTTATGAGCCTGACGAGCTACCAACTGCTCTACTCCGCGATATAACTCTAACACTAAATTTTAGCGTTGGCGAGGGCAGGGGGATTCGAACCGCATCCGTCACCCAAGCTTAAGGCTACCCTTTACAGGACCTCACAGACTTACTGGGGCACTACCAACTGTGCTACACCCTCATATTATTCTAAAGAACCTTGAGATATTACAACAGTGCAAATATAGGAAACTAAATTTAATTATGCAAGTATTTACTGCAAAAATTTAAGCAACTATATAACACTTTGTTTCTCAGAAAGAACCCAAACATCCGGCCAATGCCTTGAAATAGTATTTCAATATAAAAAAGCCTCCGCTCCTATTGATGTTCCCTTAATGCCGGCCGAGCGAGCTGCCGAGGCTATGCCAAATATCGTAAAAAAAGCAGAGGATCTTATAGTCAGAGCAGTAGGTGAACAGATAAACCCACCAATAAAGTAATTACTCCATAAAGCGGTCGTAAACCCTGAGCGAAGCGAACACTAAACCCAGCAAGGACTAACCATATGTCTGTTACTACAACCGCACCAAAAGAACCTCTACTAAGCTAATTGCCGTGCTACTCCCGGACGCTCACTCCGGATATTCAGCTCTACAAACGGTGCCCAACAGGCAGGATAAGCACCTCAAGCAACGCACCCTCCATCTGCATCATCTCGGAACTCTATAATCTTCGACGGAGCAAACCCATAAACCACTCTCCTGCCATCTCAAAGGAGTGGACTCCCAGCCGATCTAACAGCCAAGAAGCGTACCGTCTCCGGGAATCGAACCCGGACGCCATAAGCACCGCATTTTGAGTGCGGCTCGTCTACCAATTCCGACAAGACGGCAAAGATAAAACAACACCTAAAGAACGAAACCGAAAAAACACTACTCGTTATCCGCGGCCTGGAACTGAGCGTAAAAGGCAATCTTATTCGACAAAGCCTGCCGAGACGCAGCCGGAAACTTACCCTCTTTATTGTCACGAACGTACTCCAGAAGCGTAAGCATATCCTCGTAATCTCGAAATATCTCCAGAGCATCGCAAGCCCCAAGAAAATGGCTAATACGCGCCGTCGATAAATAATCAGTAAGCAAACTTACACTATCTCCAAAGTTTCCCATCACAAACAGTAATCGTTTAACTACACCGCAAAGATAATAACATTAATTTTATTATCCAAATAATTGTGACAAAAATGTGATTTTTATTTCAACAATCTAAAAGCCTCCTGTAACCCATCCGCAAGAGCATCGTCATAATGCTCAAAGTATCGCACACCAGAATAAGAAACAAGAGTACAATGATCGAAAAGATCCCAATGAAAGTATCCTGACGCAGACCGACGATCCATAGTAACGGCTACAAAAAGACCTGTAGTCATAAACAACATCTGACGCAGGTCCTCCTGATAAGGAAGAGGATAAACCGTAACCAAATCTGAAGCCGGAAGCTTCTCGGAACCATAAGCAGAAGCACACGGAACATCAGACGGAGAGACCTTCAACACCTCCAGAATGCCTAAAGCTACTGCTTCCTTCGAAACATCAAGTGAAATGCGACGCATAGTATAATGAATATTAATTAAACAACAGCACGTACTCGGAGCGGGACTCGAACCCGCACAACCCATTCGGGTTAAAAGATTTTAAGTCTTTCGCGTAAACCTATTCCGCCATCCGAGCAACCTAAACCAGACGCCTAAAAACTACTCTCCGAAAAGACGACTCTTAGCGTACTGTAAATCATCATAAGTTTGCTGAAGAGCTCCCTGTGTACGACGAAGCGCATGAAGAGTAGCAAGATCTAAAGGATAGGTGTGAAGAAGACGATCAATATCCCGGCTGATGCGACGCAAGGACGAACCCGCATCAAGCAACTGTAAATCCAGAAGCTTCTGTGTCCGGGAGACCATATACTCAATATCAGACGGACTAACACCTGCTGACGAACTTAAAAGACGCCCGGACGCATAGTCTATCATAACAGGAGAAGAAACTGAACCATCCAAGCACAAGTCCAAAGCGGACGAGGAATAATCCTCGAAGGAGGCGTCTTGAGACGTAAGAAACTCTTCGGAAGTTGACGACTCCGACGGACAGCAATTGGAGGGCGAAGCAGTCACACCAAAATCAACATTCAAGTAGTACTCACAGAAATTGTCCGCCGAAAAAAGAAAACCACGCAACCCGACCAGCTCATAAGCTACAGAGGTGCGATCTCCAAAGACAGACGCATCGGAATCGTATTTATAAAAATACAACCGAGAAATCTTATAAGCCTTCTTGTTCCCACCATACTTAGACATCAAATCAGAACTCAAAGGCATATGGTAATCAAGCTGAGAATACTCAGCCATAAAGCAAGGCGGAAGAATATGAACCTCATCGCCTGCCTCAAAGTGACTCTGAGTATGAATATGCTCGCCGTCAACATCCAACAAAACCGTGTGAACTGGCTCCAAAACCACAAAAGTGTGATCCTTTAACTTTACAATCTTCGACATAGAAAAATAAAGATTGGTGACTACATATAATTTCACACTACCACCTTGCATAAACGTAAATAAACAACTATATTTGTGGCATGAGGCGTGCCTATAAATACCGACTTTATCTCAACAAGACGCAGCAGGTCCTGTTGCATCAGACGTTCGATTGTTGTAGGTATGTTTATAACGCTACGCTTGCGCGGAAAATTAAGGCTTATGAGACAGATAAGATTTCGTTGTCTAAGTTTGATTGTATTAAGTTGATCACGGGGCTTAAGAAGGAACATGAGTGGTTACGGGCGGTACCACATGTCTGCTTACCGCAGGCGGTCTACGATATGGATAGTGCTTACCGGATGTTCTTCAAGACCAAGCAAGGCTTCCCGAAGTTTAAGTCCAAACATCGTAGTAAGTTATCCTGTAGATTTCCCGTACCGTTCTGTAGTGTCGATCAAGAAACTTATCACATTAAGTTACCAAAGCTTGGTTTGGTTCGTTACAAGCAGGATCGTCGGTTTAATGGTCAGTTACGTAACGTCACGGTCAGTTGCGACGGTTGCGGTCGTTATTGGGTTAGTTGTCTTGTGGAGACAGGAACAGTCGAACCGCAACCAGATCCTATTACAAGTCAGTCCAAGTGCGTCGGTCTTGACTTGGGCTTGAAGGACTTCATTGTTGCATCTGATGGTCGGAAGATACCTAATCCGCGTTTCGCGGACGTTATAGATCGTCGCATCTTGCGTTTGCAAAAGATCGAAGCAAGACGACAAAAAGGCAGTCGTCGCCGTGCAGAGATAAGACTTAAAATCAATAAGTTGTATGCTAAGAAACGTAATTTGATTAATAACTTTATCCATCATACAGTCAACTCGATACTGGGTGAGAACCAAGCCATTTTTATCGAGGACTTGAATGTTAAGGGCATGATGGGTAACCATAGATTGGCTAAATCCATTCAGAGTGTATGTTGGTTTGAGTTCGTGAGGGTTTTGGATTACAAGGCGCGGTGGCTTGGTAAGACGGTTTTGAAGATCGATCGTTTCTTTCCGAGCAGCAAGACTTGTGGTTGTTGTGGGTTCAAGAACGATGGTCTTACACTTAAGGACCGATCTTGGGCGTGCCCACAATGTGGTACGTTCCACGACCGAGACTTAAATGCCGCCAGCAACATTTTGAGAAATGGTTTAGCGATGTTTTTGCCGTCGGTGGGACGGTTTGACGGGCGTGGAGACGGAGGTTACGAGGTCGTAGAAACGCCAATATGTGCAGTGTAGAATTGTATATAATCACCTGTACCCAATAACACAAAAAAAAAGCACGCGAAATCGGCTGAAACTCTGGACGCAATGAAGACAACAGACTCCGCGTGCTCATGAAGCTTAAAGACTAATCGGTCTCGCAGCTCGAAGGACAATCAGACGCCTTCGGGGTTGGAAACAAAGTATGATAGATGTGCTCCAAATCTGCAATACGACGCTCGGCCAATTGGTAAGCATCATACAACCCCAGAACAAATTCAATATCCAAAGGAAGCTTATTCAAACTATCCATGTATTTCCGATAGCGAGTATCACAAGCTTCCTTCGCATCTAAAAGTGCAAGCTCCAACTCCAGCCGAGTGCGCTCCCGACGCCGACAATCGTCGAAAGACTCGGAGCCCAAAGCCTCTGACGATAGATTGGTATTCACATTATCAGAAACCTCACCACCACAGCTGCACTCCGAAACAGGCGGCATATCCGACATGGATTCAGAATCAGGTAACTTGACATCAAGATCGTCGTCCGAAGCATACCGCCTGTTAAAGTCTACATTTAAGTAATACTCACAGAACAAATCAGCTGAAAACAGATGATCCCCGCAATCCATCAACTTATACAAGACCTCCGTGTTATCGCCATAACGTGAATAACCTTTAGACTCTACACGCTCAGGAAGTACATCCGCGATTGTATATGACTTCCCGCCATAAACGTCTATCAACATCCGAGCCCCAAGAAGATGATAAGTGAAGTCATCGTCCGTATTAGTCACAAACCACGGAATAATCGTAACACGGTCTCCGACCTTAAAATGGTGCGGTAAGGAACCACCGTCCGACGAAAAATAGGTTGAATACTCCGGCTCTAAAACCTCAAAGGTGTTCCCTTTATACTCTAATAATTTACCCATAAAAAAAACTTAAGACTACCAAGACCTCAAGAAATTACATGCATAAACGTAAAAAAAAACGGTGCCTAAAAAGGCACCGATAAGGCTCAAGAGCTAAAAAGCAACACAACAGGAACTAACTCAAACTACCCCTGAACCTTCTTCTGCTTCAACGTAGGCTTCTTAGCAAACCAAGCATCAACCCATGCCTTAATGGTGGGAATATCATAAATACCATTACTCGACAAACCCGTGACAACACACAAGGCTACGACGCCAAGCCACTCAGGAGCACCCATCTCTACAAGACCCGCGAAATAAGCCACAACAGAAAGACCGGACGCCAGAACCCAAGCCACAACCTGAGGCCAGACACCCTTCTCAATCTTGAAAAGACCATTCACAACGCCCGCAAGCAATACCGTGGCAGCAGAAATGATAGGAGCAACCCACCAGAAGCTCTCAGAAAAAATACCCGTAATATCCATAAACTAAAATGTTTTGGTTTGCATGATATATAATTGCTACTTCACACCCGAAGTGGACGAAGCATTAAGTAACCGCTTCTTATGCAATATATCGCGCAAGCACCGTCCGTCAAATGTTGACGCATAGATCGACTTCGTCTTAGAAACCGAAATGCCTGCAAACCGGGCTGTCTCCTCAAAAAGAGAATGCAAAGTACAATCACCTAAAACAACATCCTCCAGATGAGTATGCATAAACCAAAACGCAGCACGCGCCTGAAGTAAAGCATCCGCAACAAGACCCGAAATCAAAAGATAGTTTTGAACAACAAAGCGATCATGATCCAAATAAGGACCCGTGTAATCTAAAATGAACTCCAAAAGACCCTCTCGACGATCATCGGAGAGAAACTGGTAACCCCGGTAAGTGTATAAACCTTTCCCCATGATCTATTGCATAGACACTAACTCTAACTCATCAGAAGACATAATCTTAAAAGGGTAAAGAGCATACTAAAACCCTGCATAATGTAATAACCAATCCGTAAGTGCATCTGCAGACTCCTGAGAAGCACCTCGAAAATAACCCGGATCAGATTTTACATGCTTCGATAAGGCATCCATAACCTCCTCCTCATTAGGCTCCAAAGCTGAGTCAGGAACCAAAGATATGCCCTGACAAGAAGCATCAGCCTCATCCTCACAAACAACATCTACAAAAGCAATATCCTTCTTCATAATCACCAAAATTAATAACATACCACAAAGATATGAAAATTAATTTAATTCTCCAAATACCATCAAAACAATGTGCCCTGCGGAGAAGCAGGCGCGTCCGGTCGCTTAACCTTCTGAGGCTTCAAGTCATGCCATAACAAAACCCGCTTAGCCATCTTCAAGTGCTCTCCGTCAGTCATCGCCTTAACATACTCTCTCGGAAAATTAGGAACCTCAAAGGATATACGCTCCTGCATGTAAGTCTTAAAACCAACCAACCGAAGCTTATACTCACTAATGTCACCACCATTGCGAAAATACCAAGCATGAAGATTGCCTAAGAACTTGCTCGACCGACGTGTAATACGACCTACAAACTGGATAACCGAAATAGGGACTACCGGAATGTCAAACAGAATAGCGTTATTCAAAAACGTGAAATTCGCAGACTCTGTAGCCGACCGAGTCATGATTATAAAGTAACTCCTAAGAGAACACATCGACTCGGTAACCTGATTCTTCTTCAAACCAACACGCGACGACTGCTCAACAACAACAATATCCTTCCCGTTAGAATCCTTAATCCCAGAACGCCGTAAATGATGAAGCAGCACATCAACCGTAGTGTAGTAATCCGCGTAAATAAGAGCAGACTCATTACGGCTCGCAATATCACGACACAAGTCAATAAGAGCCTTGACCTTGTTGCCGCCTTTCGTGCCGAATGTGCCGTCATCATTCAAACACCCATCCGTGACAGCCTGAAGATAGATAAAACGCGACGAATGACGCTCCAAGTCCTTCACTGACTTAACATCTCGGGAAAGAATATCATCCCGAGACAAAGCACGCTTCAACCACGACGTGTCATCCTCATCATCCGCCCCCGACAACATAATGCCATTAGCTACACGAGCATACAAGTCTGACTCCTCCTCAGACATCGTGTAAGGAACCATATGAACATGAGCCTCAACAGGAGGACTACCTACAACCAAAACCGACGAACAGTAATCCATCAACGCCTTCGGGTCCTTATAGTCAACAATAGTGTAGACCTTCTTCAAGGAACCATCCGGATTCCGGCCTATGACCTTAGACTCCATACGACAAAACTGATTCTGGAAGCCCCGAATAGACCGGAAAAAACGTGGATAAACAAAGTTGATGATATGATAAGTGTCAATACAATTCTTCGACAAGATCGTCGCTGTAATACCCCACAAAGCGTAAGTGTTACGAAGCAAAAGACTCATTGTCGTTGTAAGCTCCGTCTTAGGACTTTTGAATGCATGCGTCTCGTCGCACACCGTCAGAATCCGCAACTTTGTCCCCAGCAAGTAAAGATCCCGAAGCAAAGCGTAATCTGTCTTACAATGCGTATGCTTCCCGTAAAGAACATCCACATCACTAATAGCATCCTCGACAGACTGCCCAGACGAAACACGCTTCTTCAACTCATCAATAGACAAACAACGCAAGTTAGTGAACTTCTGAGCATCCTTCAACCATATCTCCTTAGTGTAAGCATTAAGAGGTGTGAACACAACCATCAAGTCTACACTATTGCGAGACCGCAGATAACTATAAGAATAAAGACACATCAAAGACTTACCATTCCCTACAGCATCCACAAATAAAGCACGACGCTTAGAAATAAGCGAACGACAGCAGTCAACCTGATGCTCCATCAAAGAGCAATTATCCTTAAGAAACTTACGCATGACAAAAAAAGCTACGTCTGACATTAACGTAGCTCACACAAAAAAGTTGTAATAACGCCCTAAACGTTCCGGTAGATAATCTCCCATGGTAAAGACAAAGTCGTGGCCTTCTCCTTCTTGATGACTTCCGCTGGCATCGTAAACACAAACAAACGCTCATTACCTGTTTCCTTGCCCGGCAAGTAATTGAAGGACGGAACACCCGGCAAGTTGCCCTCACTATGACAATCAAGATTGCCACCAAGCAAAAGACCAAAACCACCCACAACACCGTCACCTACAACAGGAACATCGGCGGTAAGTACAGACGTCACCAAAACAGACGAACCTAAAGTCTTAGACGTGACAGAGTCGACAAACGGCTCCGGACTCCCAACAACCAACCCATAACCAACAGCAGTACAATAAACAATATACGACTGAACCTGCTCAAACGTTAAATCAACGGAAGCAGACGACGTAAGCAACTCGCCAATACTACTGTTGAAGTATAAAACATTAGTCAACCGCTGATACGAGATATTGGTCTCTACTCCTCCCAGTAAACCTATAAGACGATTTATACCCTCTGCGCAAATAACTCCTACCTCACCATCCGATAAGGCGGAAACACTACGAACCTGTATCATGAATCTTCCTTAATTAATGTGAAACCCTCGTTCGACTGAACATAAACAACGGTAGAATCCCCACCCTCTCGAACAATGACATTATCTCCGTCGGACGTAACTAATAACTCATTCTCGGAAGTCATGAAGTTCAAATCCTGAGAACCCTCAATCGGAACATCAATATGAATCGTAGGCAAAAATACCTTCCCGTCCGCACTCACACGAGCAAACGGACCAACACCACTGCCACTAACAACCCACTCCGAATTGGATAGAATATCTACAGTGGTAGATCCTGCTACCGCACCAACAGAAACAGTCTTAGTAGAAACTCCAGAACCTCCGTCGTCAAACAAAACATAAGGAGATAAATCTGGTGTGTTAACCACAAAACTCAACTCTACACGAGACGGACGATAGTTAAACTCTATCTGGACCCTAACGCCTATAGGGACCGAAGCCGATAATATATCCTCAAGACGACGTATAAAAGCATCGCACTCAGATTCCGACGAAGCCAAACCACTGGCCAGAAGCATAGAATAAAACTGAGCCTGCGAACAACCGAAGGACAAAATAATACGATCAATGGAACCAGCATTCAGAGATAAATCATAATAATCCTTCGTAATACCATAAGAAATAGACGATGCAGACGTAGCTGAATCCGGAGTGACAAGAGGAATAGAAACAGGAGCTGCATCAGAAACAGGAGTGCCAAAAACGATACCCTCGAAATCGGCATAAGGAAGCAACTCCGACGAATGGTATATTCGAGGAGGAACACTATAATCAGACGTCAACTTTGCAGACCAACCACTACCTGCTGACGATCCACCACCATAACCAACCTTAAAAGAACCTCCCGGAGCTGACGACGTAGACGCCTCCTCCGAAATAGTAGTCTCCGACGGAGACGCCCACACGTAACGAGCCGACGAACCCCACTCGCTCGACGAATCAGAATAACCTGCAAGATAAATAAGCTTCGATCCCGGAGAGTTATTGCCAACAACCCAAAGCTTCTTGTCGTAACCTATGATGCTCCCATACTTGGCAAAAATAGCACGTAAAGACGCAGACGGGGAATTAGACGATACCACATTATCACCAGTACCCCACAAGTCATGAACTGCCGACACAAGACTATCCTCGGCAGCCACCAACCCTACAAGTTCGGAGTAACCGCTCCCTGACAAAGGAGCAAAAGAATTCAAGGCATCTAAAACCTGACGAAACTCAACCCAAGAATCCCACTCTACGGTAGTCGAACCTAAGTTAGAACCCGCTACTAAGTAAACCCTAAAAGGACAAAGTGTGTAATCAATCCCAAGACCAAAAAGACGCCTAAACAGTGAAACAGCATACGGAGAAACCCCATACAAACTATTCCCAACACCTGACGACTGACGAGCACCAGAAACGAAAGACGCATTAACACCATCAGGAACACCTACAAGCTGAAGACCAACACAAGACGGAGCCTTCGGAGTCTCGGGAGAAACTAAAGAATCAGACGAATCATGAAGATAATCCCACACCCGAACAAAGAAGCAACACGGAGTAGACGCGTCATACTTGAACAAATCAACAGACGAATCCCAAACAGCATTCTCGGCGACGAAAGAAGCCCAAGCGTCGCCAGAAGCTAAGAGAGCCTCTAAAGTAACAGTATCCGGAACAACCCACAAGGAACACGTAGCCCACGACGTAAGAACTCCGGACCCATCCTTAACATCCTGAAGCATACTCGTGACACGAGCCTCGCCAAAGTCATAATAGGTAGTAGCCCCAAAAGGCATGTTGAAACCTAAAAGAGTATAGGCATTCTTATCATCTTCACCATCCTTATGCTGATAAACCTGAACGAAGGAGTTGCTACTCTCGAAAAGAGAACCAAACGCCGAAAACAAAAACTCAAAAGGAACACCCGCAGACTGAAGATAGTGAAGGGCACGAACATCTAAGGCCGAAACAAGAAGGTCTATATACTCTGACCACCCCGGATCAACACGAAGCTCATCTATAAAATAACGCCTAAAAGCCTGCCTTACTGAATCCATGAACTAAGACGAAATTTAACTCTCTACAACAACACTACTCAACAGCGGATATGTAGAACCTCCTGACAAGGTCGAACCAACCTCATACTCAACATAACTGCCAGACGAACCTCCAAGACCATAAATAATACCAGTAGAGTAATCTACACTCCCCGCATTGGTCAAAACATACGAACCAGCAGTAGAAGCCTTAAGAACCCTATAAGACGACAAGAAGCCATTACCTATACTCGTATAAGAACCATGCCAGAAAACATACGACGACAACGACGAACCACCACCCGTAGGCGTGCCAACAAGAGTCAAAGATGTCCCGGAAACATTCACAATCGAATCTGCGTAGGGAGCAGCAAAAGACTCCTCCTTGGAAATGCTATAACGGAACTTGCTAACCGTATCCGAACTAATGACAAAGTATACTAACCCCAAGTAACGCTTCGAATCGCGCTCGTAGATCATAACCATGTAAGTGGGACTCACAACACGCATGCTCAAAACGTTGACACCAAGCAAGGAACCCACAGAATCGCTGCCCGAAATAAGCTCAAGATCCAAAGACTTAGACCACACCGAAACGCCAGCCTCATTCGTAACACCAAGACCCGGAGACGACTCATTATGAATCAAGAAACCGGAAAGGCTACCCGACGAATCCGACGAAAGAGGCATATACCAAACACCGTCATAGTAAGACGACGCAGACGCAAAGGACGACGTCGTATTAGCAAGCATCATAGTCAAGTCCAAGTAATACTCAGAACCAGAACGACGATAGCGAGCTAAACCATACTGAACAGGAGAACTGCTGACACTCAACTTATAGCTTATAGAGGCTATAAGAAAATCTGAGTCCGAGCCAGAGCCACTAACCCCCAAAATACTATAAACACTAACCGTCTCGTAAGACTTCAACCTAAACAAACCAAACGGATCCGACGACGAAACAGGAGTGACGTAAGACGGACGCTCAAACAAGGAATAACGACCCGCATGGAAAATAGATGAATCCCTATAAAGACGGAACGAAACATCCTTGTCACTCCCACTCCACAAGGCAAGAAGACCATCCGAATAAGGTGCAAACTGAGCAGACTCCGAAGCAAAAGAAACGGACGAATCCGAAAGAAGTAAACGACCGTCAAGAAGCGAAACAAGATAACTTACATTATTCCCGCCAAGCCAAACATAATCACCAACTCCAGACACCATAACCCCCTCGGAATTCAACAACGACGCAAGCGTACTGCTCAACTCAACATACTCCTTAAAACGACCGTCAGAATCAAAACCAAAAGTCAAACCAGACCGATCCCGCAAAACAATAGAACCAACAGCAGGCAACGACTGAAGCGTAAAAGAACCTCCCGTATCCTCCGGAACGGACTCCCGAGCATACAACGTAGCAACAATGCCATTAAGACCCTGAAGCGTAAGCTCCTGCTGAACCAAAGCACTCGAAACACGTGTCGACAAGGTCACATTGGCGTAAGAGTAAAGCTGACGCAAATAATTCTGAGCCTGAATCAACGACGACGAACTGTCCGACGTAGACGCCCGAAGAGAAATAATGAAAGGCAACGCTGTAGCTACGGAAACACTATAATGAATGCCGCTAACACCATACTGATATAAGTAATCAGCTATGAAACCAAAAGCCGTATCACCCTCCGTAACGGGCTTGACATAAACATCAACAGACTGAGGCGAAACAGACAAATAAGTGCTCTGGACACTCGAAAAAGATAAAACAAAATTACGAATCTGAGTCTCCGTAACCAAGCCACTATCCCGGAAAATAGACGAAATAACATAGTTCCGAGCATAAGACAAACTCGGAGACTCCCCGTCAACCGAACTCACAATGCGAAACCCAACACCAGACTCGGAACTCGAAAGCTGCTTCAACGACGAAACAGACGACGAACCTGTAACCTCAATAGACAAACCACTCGTAACTGTAAAACGAGTATAAGTCCCACGAAGCCAAACTATACAATAGTCATACTGGCTCGGCAACACAGGCTGAGCCCAATTGCTGTCACCAAACAAAACAACACAACTCTCATCCCATAAGCTACGAACCTTGTATAACTTAGCAGACGGATTCGATAAAGACGCATTGTAACTCGTGTAGGGAAAAACAGGACCATAATCGGAACCCGACGTCCCTATAGAGCGCGCGAAAACCCAAACACTCGACGACAAAACATCCGAACCAAGCTTCACGTAACTGCTCTGATAACGACCCTCACGAAGCTCCAAGTATAAACGCCACGGACCTCCAGACGACAAATCGGACGCCGGAAAAGGAAGAGACGACCTAAAGTCAGAACCCGAAATAACATACTGTGGAACGCCCTGATACAAGTCAACCTCACCACTCGTATCGCAATAACCAATATTATAAAATGACGAATTGCCTACACGTAAGCACAACGAGAACGGCGCAAACGTCTGAGGACTACTGCCCGAGAACCCGGAAAACGATATCTTAACACTCGCAGGACGACTCAAGTCTACCGGGACCTCATTCGTGTAAGCATACGAAAGCAACTGACGAAGATCATAGCGTGACAAGTCGAGAACCCCATTAACACTATCCGACAAAAGCTCCGTAGCACTAACAATATTGGCACCCGCCCACAAAAGCTCCTTGCCTACAAGGCTGTCCTTCAACGACGACCACGACGAACCACTCCGAGAGCCTATCAACTCAACAAGCGAATCATAAATATCCTCTATATCGCGAGCCATGAAACACCAAGATTAAAAACTACCCAAACTATACTCAAAATCAGACAACGAACCCCGATAGGAAACACGAACTATAACACGATCCCCGGAAACAACGACACTCTCGCAAGAACAACCTGAAAGCTGCTCGATAGTCGCACTAATACCCGCCTGAAGCAAACCACCATCAATAGTATGTGGAGCAACTCGAGAACCCATAGCCGGACTCTGCAAAAAACGACCGTACTCCGTCTTCAATAACAAATAAAGGGTCTGACGAAACTCATCATACCCGTAAACAAAACTCAAGTCCCTAACATTCGGAAGATAAGCAGGTATATCCACACTCTACAAATTTTATGGATATATAATTGCATTACCCCAAAACAAAACACCCGGAACATAGAAATGTCCGGAACGTAAAAAAATATAGACTACAACGCTAACTCAAACGAACAACAAAGCACTCGCTGAAAGGCAAACATAGACCAAGACGCAAAGTATTAATGCAGTCTATGCGATAAACAAGCAAAAAACTAAAGAAGACTAATGGCAACACGAGCACCCTCAAGAGACTCACTCAGGGTATCAAGACCTGACTTCACGGCAGGCAACTCCTGAATCCCCAAGTCCGACAAAACACCAGTCAAAGACGACAGCAATGAAACACACGTCGAAACACCGCCCGACAAACTCGACTTCTGGCTCGACTTAACTCCCGAAACCAAACCAGACGCATCAGCAGTACCAGCACCAGTAGAAACTGCAACAACCAAAGCCGTATTCGTCGGCGTAGTCGACATAGTAAGCATACTCGAAGCACTCTGGGATAAACTCTTCAAACCTTCCTGAATCTGATCGTAATAAACCTGAGCCTCTGAAAGCTTCCGATTAATAAAATCACGAGACGCCTCCGTCAAGATAGACTTGAGCCTATCACGAGAAACTGAATCCTCAATGGCTGAAAGACTATCCCCGTACTTAACATCTATACACTCGGCAACGTCTATACCCAAAAAAGCCATAACCCCCTAATGTAAAAAGTTCTTGTCCTCCAAAAAAGGACCGTCCGTACCAAGCCACTTAACTACATTGCTGCCGCTACCTACGACTGCAAGGTCCTTGACCAAAGCCTCCACAAGACTACGAATACGCGCGACGTTAACAACACCTCCATTGGAGCCGTCATGAACCGTAACAACACCACCGTCGCTACGAAAAACAAAACCCGAACTATTCTCAAAGACGAAAACATCGCCCTCCGTGTAAGCAACACTCCAAGACGAACCGTCCGAACTAACGCTCTCCCACAGTAAGCTGAAACCCGAACCAAAAGAACTACCATGCGTACGCCAACTCCTATCGTGACTACGACCAAGAACCAAAGGACTATCAACACCGCAACTGATGTCTACAAAGACAATGTCACCCTCATTCAAAGCAACATTCCCTACAACGGGTATCCGCAAGCTACGATCCCATAAACCACTCGAACGCAACTCAACCCTCCCGAAACCAAGAGGATCACTCGACGAACCTCCTACAACCTCTGCCTTAACTAACATCACTAAAAGCTAATCTACGCGTACAACGTCTAACTCGATATCCTGAACGTCGCCGCAAAAAGACGAACGATATCCTACACACACAAAGTGCTGACCAGCGGAACTACCGTCAAGGTAAGTACAAGAACCACCACAACACAACGTACCGCCAACAAGCTCAACACCCCGAAAAGTAAAACTACGACTCCGAAGGTAACTACGCCAGTAACCATTACGACTCCGCCACTGACGATCCAAGCTCAACTCGTCATTCGACAAGTAACTCTTATAAACGCCGACCAAGCTCCCGGACGACCCAAACGTCAAATCAACGCCATCCGAAACACCTCCGTCACCGTCCAAATACATCCGAAGACGACCCGGAACGTCCGGCTCCGACGTGCGACATACACTATAACTGTCATTACGACCTCGGAACCCAAAACAACTCGGCATAGACCAAGACGCAACCAAATCGCAATAAAGTAAATCCCCACCAACGGTATAATGAAGGGTACTACACCCACCACCGCTACAAGCACCGCCAAGCGTTAACGTCTCGAACAAGTAAGAACCGCGAAGAGACCCGAAGCACCACCAATGACGAACAAGACTACTCAAACTATGAAGACTCCGAAAAGGCAAACCCAAAACGCTACAAACATCCGACAACGTATAATCACCACACACGGGCTGACGCAACATACCGCACATCCTCCAGTAACCCTCCGGATAACTCAAATAACGATACGAATTAACACCCAAAACCTCTACGGAAACAACGACGTACCTACAACCAGTACCACGCCACTCCCAAACGTCACCACGAAGAAGAGCGGTCAACTCCATCCAAACCTCGCTGCTGAAGCTCCACACACTCTCACGAATACCCCACCGAACAACAGGATACAAAACACCATCGCAATCTACACGAAGCTCCATAACATAACCCTATGACAAGGAATTCATACTAACAACGTCCGGACTCAAATAAACAATACTAACGCCGCCCGGAAGACTAAGCCAGTCAACACGCGGATTCAAAACCTGAAGGATCCGACGATAGTAACTCGAATCACTACCGTAAAGACGACGGCTCACAAAAAGAAGACTGTCACCCTCACTCGAAACATACGTCAAATACCCATAACTCTGATAAGCCTCCTCGATAGTCATAACACCTCTAACTTAAAAACCAGTCATACGACCCGAGATGCTGTCGAACAACATATCACTCGTAGCAACACGAAGCGTCTCAAACGTCAGACTAACCTCCATAACCTGAGGAAAACCACCACTATAATAAAGCTTCGGAATACTAACACCCAAACTCTTTATATAAACATTCGACACGAAGCTCCGACCGTAACCCACAGACAAACCACTATTCGTACTCGGATAATAATGAACCTCAACGCCATTAGACAAGGTGCGACTATCGGCCCCGACGCCGCTCTTACGACCTCCAGTAACCCAACTAACAATAGGACTCCGAAAAGTGGGAGGAGCATACAAGCTATAAACATCCCCGAAAAGACCGTTGAAATTCTTGCTAACCCAATCAACAGCTCCCGAAATACCACCAGAACCACTATTACCCCTTAGCAAAAAGTCAGCCAAACTATACCAAAAACTATCCTTATGCTTCTCTGCGTCCTTAGCAAAGTCCGACGCAAACTTCGAAACACTCTCCGTAATACTCTTACTCATCTCATCACCACGCTGAGGATAAGTCAGGAAAAACAACCGAAGCAAAGGATCGTAAAAGTCGCTAACAACGTCATCCTCCAAAACCAAGTAACACTTACTACTGAAGCTCAAAGGACTCGTACCCTGAAACAAAAACTTACGACTATAGTCCACCTGCGGTACAAGACCCCAACCTATCTGAGCAGCGCCTGACAGAAACTTACCGATATTAGTAGAACCAACACCGCCCGGAATAAGATCCTCGGTCGTAATGCCAGCGTCCAAACCAAGACCACCCTCGCTATACATCGAAAACTTCCAAACACCAGCACTACCCATGCTCAAACGACCCGCAGGATCGCTACAGCACGTAACATATAACGACAACTTATTTAACTCGCGCAAACGCTGGATGTCCAATGGCATGACTAAAACATTTTATGGATATATAATTGCATAACCCCAAACAACACTCAAAAAACATAATCATAACAACAAAAAAAAACGGATATAGAATTGCCGCAGGCGGAAAACTAAACTCCAAATAACGGATATAGAATTGCTGAAAGCAACGACTAAAACAATGACAATACCAGAAGCTAAACTTTATATAAACGCAGAAAGGCGCAGATAACCAAATGAATATAAACGCCAAAGGCGAAGCAGAAGAACGAGCGACGAAATGCCAGAAGCTCCTACGCTAAAAGAAGAAGGCCCGGCCCAACAAGACACACCACCCCGGACCCCGGCTGTCTCTTATACACATCTG
>ENA-OYWO01000284-OYWO01000284.1-human-gut-metagenome-genome-assembly--contig:-NODE-284-length-32771-cov-7.707391_pt1 | contig 32771 bp, 29 predicted proteins | sample MGYA00244170_ERZ653397 | MGnify/ENA primary metagenome ERZ653397 (study PRJEB26926, sample SAMN06164906) | human gut metagenome | biome: ENVO:00009003; feature: ENVO:2100002; material: ENVO:00002003...
GGGGGCTGAAGAGGGTGCAAGTCTGGACTTCAGCCCCCTCTGGACTCCCCCCGCCATCAAAGTTTCTTGCGGGCGGGAGGTGCTTTTCGGCTGGCTTGCTTGATTTCTAACCTATAAAGGCATGATTTCGTGAATAATTTTACTTTCCCAGATTAGTGGCAGCCGCCGCAAGAGGCGCAGTTGCCGGTGCAGCCGGAGGTGGACTGACCGCCTTTGTCGTCTTCCGTTTCGCCGGTGACAACAAGGCGCAGGATGCGGTTCACGTTGTCCATCATGTCCTGATACTTCTTCTGCGCGTCCCGCATGTCGCGGATGATGGGGCAGTCGTTCATCGCCTGCTGCACGTCTTCCAGTTCCTGCGCGGCTTCGGCAAGCTGCGACGGGTCGATGTCCGGCTTGCGCATCGCCTGTTCGACCGCCGTGCGCTTTTCCATGTAGGCGGCAATCGCCTTCGTCGCGTCTTCGTCCTGCGTAACCTGCTCTTCCAGCGTGTGCATGTGCTGGTATACGTCGCTGTTCAGAATGGCTTCCGCCAATTTCTGCGCGCACATCATAACTTCTTTCATATTGATTGTCCTTTCTGATTGCAGCCGGGTTAGATTCTCTCGCCCGTGAGCGTGTTGTTCTTCGCGCCCACAATCTTCACGCGGACGATTTCGCCCACGTCGCTTTCCGTGCCGGGGAACGTGACGGACAGCCCGTGCAGCCCGTGGCCGGACACATCCGTGTCGCTGCGGCGGCTGAGTCCCTCCACCAGCACCTCTTCTTCTGTGCCGATGAACCGCTTGAGCGCCTTCTTCTGGCATTCCTCCTGCACCTTCAGCAGTTCCTGAATGCGGCGGGAGGACACGTCTTCCGGCACTTGGTTCGGCATTTTCGCCGCGCCCGTGCCCGTCCGGGGCGAATAGATGAAGGTGAACGCGCTGTCATAGCCGACCTCGCGCACAAGGGACAGTGTGTCCTGAAACTGCTCCTCCGTCTCGCCGGGGAAGCCGACGATAATATCCGTCGTCAGGCCGATAGCCGGAATCGCCTCGCGCAGCTTGCGCACGCGGTCAAGGTACTGCGCGCGGTTGTAGTGGCGGTTCATCCGGCGGAGGATTTCATCGTTGCCGTGCTGCACCGGCAGGTGGAACTGCGGCAGGATGTGCTTGGAATGCGCCATCACATCAATCAGCTCGTCGGACAAGTCCTTCGGATGGCTGGTCATGAAGCGGATGCGCGGGATGCCCACATCATCCAGTGCCTTGAGCAGCTGGGCGAACGTGACGGGCGTTTGGAGTCCCTTGCCGTAGCTGTTCACATTCTGCCCCAGCAGCATGATTTCCTTCACGCCGCTGTCCCGCAGGGCTTCGGCTTCCGCCACAATCGCGCTCATTTCGCGCGAACGCTCCCGCCCGCGCACATACGGCACGATGCAGTAGGTGCAGTAGTTGTCGCAGCCGTACATAATCGTGATATACGCCGCGTCATGGCGCAGGCGCTGCACGGGCAGACCCTCGGCAATCGTGTTCTGCTCCTCCACCTCCACCACCGCGTGGTCGCTTTCCAGCGCTTTGAGCATCAGTTCCGGCAGGCGGTACAGGTTCGCCGTGCCAAACGCCAAATCCACAAAGCGGTACTGCTTCAAAATCTTCTCCGCCATGCCGGGCTGCTGAATCATGCAGCCGCACACGCCAATCATCAGGCGCGGATTCTTCTTGCGCACCTCCTTGAGCCACGTCACGTTGCCCAAGGCGCGGCGCTCAGCGTTGTCGCGCACGCAGCAGGTGTTAAACAGCACAAAATCCGCCGATTCGCGGTCGGCGGCTTCCTCCATGCCCATGTCGCGCAGCATTCCGGCGAGGATTTCGCTGTCGTGCGCGTTCATCTGGCAGCCATAGGTCACAACGTGGTAGCTCTTGGGAGCATCCGGCATCAGGCGAATCTGCTGAATGTACTGCCGCTGCTCTTCCAGCTGTTCTTCGGTAATGATGACAGGCTTTCTGTCACTCATGGGCTTCCTCCTGTTTTGCGAGCATTTCCCGCAGCGGCGGACGCGAACGCTTGCGCGTCATTTCCACCAAGCCGAGGGAGGTCAAACCGTGAATCACCGTCTTCACGCGGTCGGACGCGAACGCTTCTTCCAGCGCGTCCAGCACCATCTGCCGGTGTCCCGGGGTCTTCATGTCAATCATATCAATGATGATGATGCCGCTCAAATTCCGCAGGCGCACCTGCCGTGCAATCTCGCCGCACGCTTCCAGATTCAGCCGCAGCACGGTGTCCTCCAACTCGCGCTTGCCGGTGAATTTGGCGGTGTTGACGTCAATCACCGTCATCGCCTCGCACGGGTCGATGACCAGCGTACCGCCGCTGCTGAGCCACACGCGGCGCTCCTGCGCTTTTTTCAGCTGCGACTCAATTTTATAAATGGTCAGCAGGTTTTCAGGAATCACCTGAACCGGCGCAATGCCCGCGGCTTTTTCCGCCACCGCCGGGTCGTCCGTCACAATTTGGTCAATCCCGCGCGGGCGATAGTCATCCAGCACGGCTTCGAGCGTGCTTCGCGGCTGCATCAAGACGGACGGCACATGCGCGGTCGGCGCGGCGCGGCGAATCTGCTCCCACTGCTGGAACAGGCGCTCCGCTTCCGCCGCGAGTTCTTCCTCCGGCGCATTCTCCGCCGCCGTGCGCATCACCAAGCCGAAGCGCTCCTGCGCAATCGCCCTGCCCGTCTCCTTCAGTGCCTTCCGCTTGCCATCCTCCGTGATTTTGGACGACACGCCAATCATGCGGCTCATGGGCGTGAGCAGCATCGTCTCCCCGCACAGGCTGATGTCGCGCGTGAGGAACGCGCCCTTGACGCCCTGTGCTTCCTTGCGAATCTGCACAATGACCGCGTCGCCCGTTTTCGGGTAGGGTAGCCCTGTGTTCTTCTCTTCCAGCGGCAGAAAGCCATTTTTCTCCTGCCCAATATCGACGAACGCCGCCTTCATCCCCGGCACAATGCGCTCCACGCGCCCCAGCAGCACCGCTTCCGCCGTGTCGCCCTCCTGCGGGAAAAAGACTTCCGCCAATTGCCCGTCTTCCAATATGCCAATCAGCGGCTTTTCGCCCTGATGCACAAGCAATGTTCTCATAGGTTCTCCAAGGGCGTCAGTTCGCCGTTTTCATCCCGACCCAGCAAGCCGTTGCGGATAATCAGCGCATCGGGGGCGCTTTCCAGCCCGCAGAAGGTGCTAAGCGCACTTAACAGCATATCCGGCTTGCACGCCAGCGTCTCCGTCAGCGCCATGACGGCATGAATCGCCGTGCCTTCGCCGGAGAGCGACACCAGCAGCGGGCGGATGTCCGTCTCCTTCATGCCAGATTTCGTGCGGCGCATAGCAAGAATACTCGTCTGCTGGAGAAAATCAGGAATCGCCGCAATCATCTTGTCCGCCGCGTTCGCATCCTCGATTTGCAGCGTGTAATCCGCCGCCTGCACGAGCGCCATCATCGCCGGATGCTTGTCATCCAGCGCACGGGCGAAAGAAAGCTGCAAATCCGGCGGCAGGGCGCGGTTCATCTGCTGGAGGAAATCATCCGGCGACACCTCGCGCGCCATCGTCACATCCAGAATTTCCTTTTTTCCCGCCGCCCCGGTGGACAGCGCCGACGCGAACGTCAGCAGAATATGCGGATTATACCCATTGGAATACGCCACGGGCAGCCCCGAACGGCGCAGCGCCCGCATCATCGCCCGCTGAATGTCCAGATGCCCGATGTGGCGCAGGCGGATGCCTTTTTCAAACACAGCCATTATCCGCAATATTTGCACACCCCTTTGAAGCGCTGCAGGCCGCAGCCGTTGCAGCCCTTGCGGCAGTCCTTGGTCGTCTGCGCCTTTTCCGCCTTTTCCTTCTCGCGCCACAGGAATTCCTTTGTCACGCCGCAGTCAATCACATCCCACGGCATGATTTCGTCCTTCTCGCGGCGGCGGTAGGCATAGAACGCCGGGTCAATGCCCAGCTCGGCAAAGGCTTCGCGCCACATGTCGTACTTGAACAGCTCCGTCCAGCCGTCGAGCATACAGCCCTTCTGATACGCGCGGAGAAGCACCTGCCCCATTCGGCGGTCACCGCGGGCAAAGCAGGCTTCCAGATAGCTCAAATCCGACTCATGATAATTGAACGTCACGCCCTTGATATGCAGCTTCTCGCGCAGGTGGCTCTGCTTCTCGCGCACCATCTCCTGCGTGTCCTGCGGCTCCCACTGGAAGGGCGTGAAGGGCTTGGGCACAAACACGGACGCGCTGCACACCACGCGCAGCCCCTTCGCGCGCTCGCCCCTCGGCACGGCAAAGTACGCATCAACGACCTTTTTCGCCAAATCCGCAATGCCGTCCAAGTCCTCGGTCGTTTCCGTCGGCAGACCCATCATGAAGTACAGCTTGACGCTGCTCCATCCGCCGTGGAAGGCGTCGGAGACTTTGCTCATCAGGTCTTCTTCGGTCACGCCCTTGTTGATGACGTCGCGCAGGCGCTGCGTTCCGGCTTCGGGCGCGAACGTCAGGCTGGTTTTCTTCTCCTTCTGCGTCGCCTCCAGCGAATCCTTCAGCACGCTGTCCAGGCGCAGCGACGGCAGCGAAATCGACACATGCTTCTCGTCCAGACGGCGAATCAGCTCGCGAATCAATTCCGCCAGACAGGTATAGTCGCCGGAAGAGAGGCTCGACAGGCTGATTTCCTCATACCCGGTCGTGTTTTCCAGCTGCTGCGCCAGCTCCACCAGATGCTCCAGACTCCGCTCGCGCACCGGGCGATACAGGATGCCCGCCTGACAGAAGCGGCAGCCGCGTGTGCAGCCGCGCATGATTTCCAGCATGATGCGGTCGTGGATAATCTCCATGTACGGCACGGGGATTTCCGTGGGATAGAACGCCTTGTCCAAATCGGGGATGATCGCCTTCAAGACCTTTTCGGGCGCTTCGGGGCAGTTCGGCTTCATGGACGCAATCGTGCCGTCCGCGTTATACTTCACGTCATAAAGCGCCGGAACGTACACGCCGCGGATGGCGCACAGGCGCTTAAGGATCGTCATGCGGCTCGCGCCCTCTTCGCGCCCCTGCATGATGACGCGGTTGAGGTCGAGAATCTGCTCTTCGCCGTCGCCGACCATGAACGCGTCAATAAAATCCGCCAGCGGTTCGGGATTGAACGCGCACGGCCCGCCCGCAACCACAATCGGGTCTTCCTCCCGGCGATTTTCCCGCAAAAGCGGAATGCCGCCAAGCTCCAGCATCGCCAGAATGTTGGAGTAGCTCATTTCATATTGCAGCGTAAAGCCCACGACGTCAAAGGCGCTGAGCGGGCTGCGGCTTTCGAGCGTGAACAGCGGGACATTTTCCTGCTTCATCAGGTCCATCATGTCCACCCACGGCATAAACGCGCGCTCGCAGAGCATATCAGGCTGCTGATTCATCGCGGCATAGAGAATCTTCATGCCCAGATGGGACATGCCGACCTCATAGGTATCCGGAAAGCAGAACGCAAAATGCAGCTTCGCGCTGTCCCACGGCTTGAGCTGCGTATTCATTTCCCCGCCGGTATAGCGCGTCGGCTTCTGCACCTGATCGAGCATCCGAGCGATGGCTTCTTGGTTGATTTCGGGTTGCAAAGTGGAAGTACCTCCTTAACCGTACAGCGCAGAATTCGCGCTCATTATAATGTATCATTTTTCGCGGTCAAGGTCAACTGTTTGTCGGATGAAAATTTTGCCGCCGCCTGATTTTTGGCAAAAAACAGCCGTTTTTTGGACTTGACAAGGCATGTTGCATGGCATATAATGGTTTTACAAAATCTGTACGGGAGGTCGTTTTCCATGCGCAACAAACGGATTCTGTCGTTTTTGGTGGCACTCGTTTCTCTGCTGACGCTGCTGCCCGCTGCTTCGGCGGCAAATGACGTGTACGTCGGGCAGACGTTCTACTTCGGCAGCTACGAGCAGGATGGCAACCTGCGCAACGGCGACGAGCCGATTCTCTGGCGCGTGTACAGCGTTGATTACGGCAGCCGGACAGTCCGCGCGGTGAGTGAGTACGGGCTGGATTCGATGGTCTACAACCGCTCGACCAGCACCACCTCGTGGCACAACAGCACCATCCGCTCGTGGCTGAACAGCACGTTCCTGTCCTCCGCGTTCACGTCGGCGGAACAGGGGCAGCTGAACAGCGTGTACGTCAGCAATTCGTCGGACTATGTGTACATCCTCAGCCAGTGGGAAATCCAGCAGTATTTGGACACGGAACTGCTCTACGCCACGGAATACGCCCGGCAGTGCGGCGCGTACACCGCCAGCGACACGGGCACATCCTCCTACTGGGCGCGCGTGGACAGCACGTCGACCTTCGGCGTGTTCGTCGGCGCGCACGGCAGCTTCTACGACCACGGCAACAAGGTGACGGAGTTTGACAACGCCGTCCGCCCCGCCATCTGCGTCTCATTTGACGTGGCGCTTGGCCGCTGGACGCCTTCTTCCTCCGACAGCAGCAGCGGACTGCTTGCCATGTCCAACCGCCCGATTTCGACGCGCTCCGGCCCTTCGACGAAGTACGATGAGCTTGGCACTTACTGGAACGACGGCGGCCACACGGTGACGGTGCTGTCCCGCGCGTCCGGCAACGATATCTGGTGGCTGCAGGTCGAATTTGAGTACGGCGGCAAGACTGTGCGCGTTTACACGGGCGAACAGCGCATCGACATTGATGTCAGCCGCGTGCCGATTGAAGGCGGCGCGATTGGTTCGGGGCGCGTGACCTCCACCACAACGGCGTACTACGGGCCGGGCACGAACTACAAGCAGCATCAGCAGAAGATTTCCTCCGGCACGACCGGCGCGGTCATGGCGTGGGAGAACGGCTATGTGTGCCTGGAGTTCCAGCCGTCCGGCTCGTACCAGATTCGCCGCGTATGGCTGCCGGAGAACGTCGTCTCCATCACCTACTATTGAGCCACGGCGGGCATCATCACCATACGCACCTGAAAAAAGGCGGTTCAGCTTCATCGGCTGAATCGCCTTTTGGGTTATGTTTTCTTCCCGTGCCTGCGTCCGCCGGTCAGCAGCAAGCCGTAACCGACCACGCCCGCCAGCAGCAGACCGCCGGCGAAAATCAAGCCTGTCACGGCGCTGTGCTCCGGCACGTCCTCGCCGCCGGAAATGCCGCCAGCCGTGTCGCGGGGCGCCAAGGCGTTTGAAATCACCTGTGCCAGCGGCAAAATCGTGTTTTGCAGGCGGATTGGCTCGGTCTCCCGCGCGCCCCAGAGCATCCGGAGCGGCTCTTGCGCGTTCGCGGCAAAGTACACGTCCCGAATGAGCGTCGGGGCGGTGTGGTCAAGCCCCGCCTTGACGGAGAGCGCGAAATTCTTCATCAGCGCTTCATTATCGCCGCCGCGGCGGACAATCAGGCGGATTTTCGCCGCTTTCTCGCCGCTTAAAAGCGTATCATACTCCGCGGCATTGCTGATTTCGTCCCGCGCGACGGTCAGCGGAAAATCCGCCTGCTCAGGATTCACCGTCACCAGCGCCGCGCCCTGATTCGCAAGCTCTTCCCGCAAATCCCGCACCAGCGCCGCGTCGCCCATCAGCCCGATGGTGCGCACGGCACTGGTCACAGGCTGCGCCGTCTCGCGGGCAGACCACGGCACATCGGGCAGCGTCTCCGTGCCATCCTCGCGCAAGACCGCCTGCTGCCCCTCTACCGCAATCACCCGGTGGCGCGTGCCATCCGCCGTCAGCAGCACATCCCCGACGGCGGGGGGAACATCCAGCCACGCCAGCAGCGTCCCCTGCTCATCCGCCAAGCGATACGCCGATTTCTCCGCCGCCATGGCGGAACTGGTGAGCATCATCAGCAGCAGCAAAAGCAGCGTCAGAAGCTTCCTCATCCGCGGTGTCCCCCTTTCACGCCCGGCGGGGTCAGCAGGAAAATGGCGGTTCGGCGCACAATTTCCGCCAGCGCGGTGGATACGCTTGCGCACAGCAGCGCCGCGTCCGTCCACGGCTGCACATCCGCGCGGAGAACCCCCGACACGCCCGCTGCGCCCTGCGCGACGAGCAGCCCCATCAAGCTGCACAGGAGCATCCCGCGCCGGCTGACCCCCAGAAAGCACGCCGCCGCCCCGATGAGCATCGCGCACGCCCAGAGCGCATCCGCCTGCCCGTCCGACAAAATCAGCACAAGCAGCCCCATCGCCCCGGCAATCACGCTGCCCAGCAGCACGCGCACCAGCTCCCGGCGCGGGCGGATGGTCATCATCAGGCGCACGGAAGCCGCCGCTGTCACCGCCAGCCCCGCCGGATTCACCCGCGCCGCGCCAAGCCGGAGATCCGGCATCAGCAGCGCCGCGAGCATTGCCAGCAGCCACGCGCTCGCCGTCCGCTGGCGAATCCCCAGCCGCTCCCACGCGCCGGAAAGCACGCCGGAGAACGTGAGCACAAGCAGAATGGTTGCCAGCAGCATCCCCACCGTCATGTTTTTCGCCTCCCTTTTCGGGTTCATACTATTTCCAGATGAAAAGGCGCAAGCAGATGGCGCAGGTGAATCTGGAAATAGTATCAGTATGCGCGCTGGAGGCGGTTTCATGCGCGGCGGAAAAAGATAGCGTCTTTTTGCGGAAAAACCCTGTCGAAACCCTTGACGATTCGCACTTTATTTGATAAAATTTTCATAGGGAGTGTTCTTTTATTTTATTACCTATTATTTATGGAGGCAATTATGAGCATCGACAATCAGCTTCTCTTCTGTTATCTGGAGGAGGACAATATCCAACAGGCGTATTTCCGCGTCCGCCCTCTGCTGACCCCGGACGCTGACATCCGTCAAGAGGCGATGAACCAGTTTCCGGTGGAAGGCTGCCTGCGCATCGTCCCTGACCGCAACGAACAGCACACCTTCAAGAGCCGGATGCGCGACCTTGGGCATTATTGTCTGGTTGACTTGGCGAACCTGCCCGCCGAAGCTACAAAAATCCGCACAAACAAGAATTTCCGCCCTGACAAGGGGGAGCCGAACCAGTTTATCCTCTATTCCGACACCGTGCATGAATTGCCCGCGCACAGCTTTTATGAGGTGATTTCCGCCCCGGCGGATGATGCCGCGGTGGTGGCGGAAACGGCGATTACGCCCCTGTTCTATCTGCGCGCGGACAACGTGCTGTACGGGCCTGTGTGCAAAAATGACCCGGAAAAGCCGCAAAAGAGCAGTGGGATGGCGGGAATGCTGTTCACGCTGCCCTGCCCGGACGGCGTGGAGCGCACGATTCTCTGCCTGAAGGATGCGCCCACAGCGGTGCGTCCCGCGCCAATTCAGCGGCAGATGCGCCCCAAACCCGTCCGTTTTGACCGTCCGTTGGACGCGGCAGCCGTTCCGGCGGCTGCACCGAGTGTCGCGGCTGCCCCGGCTGCCCCGGCAGCTCCTGTCGTCCCAGCAGACCCGGTCGTCCCGGCAGACCAGACCGTCCCGGCAGACCCGGTCGTCCCCGAAGCACCCGCTGCGGAAAAGGCGGACGCGGCGGATGAATCCCTGCCCATCGGCGAAACGCTGAACATTCTGGACGAAACGAAGGATTTTGAAGAGACGCTGCAAAGCCTGAATACAGGCGTATCCGACAGTGCGAACCTTCTGCATCAGCAGCAGACGCGCCCGGTGAAAATGCCGCCGAGCATGATGAAAACCGGCCCGCTGACCGGCACGCCGCTCGTCCGCACGCCACTGCGCACGTCTCCCCAGCCGAGCAAAAACCGCGTGCAGGAGACGGTGAGCAGCCAGTGGTACGTTGGCAAATACGAGCCGCCGGCGCAAAACCTGCCCAACGGCACATCCATGCGCCCCATTGACAACCCTGTGGCGGACGCGGTGAACGCCTTCCGCGCCGCGTGGCGGATGCCCGAAGCGCGCGAGCAGCTGATGGACTTCATGCTCTCGCTGGACGGGCTGCGCTCCAAGCTGGAGCCCCGCATTTGCAAGGACCGCAACATCACCGCGCTCCAGCGCGTGCTGCGCGACCGCCTGCAGGATTTGGAGGCGGAGCGCCTGACTGCCCTGTGCCAGCTGGACAAGGCGCGCCGCGACATGGACGGCTTCAAGCAGGAAATTATTGCCGGCATGGCGAACCGCCTGCAGAAGGAAACGGGCAAGCTGGAGAGCGACCGCGACGCGTGCGAAGCGCAGGTGGCGTCGCTCAAGACCGAACTGAACAGCCTGACCGTGCAGCGCGACTCCCTGCTCAAGCACATTGACACACTGCAGAACGACGCGCTCCCCGCGACCATCTCGAAGCTGCTGGGCGACTTGCAGCTGAACATCCCGCTGACGGGTCAGCCGCTGCGCATGAGCCCCGTGAGCGGGCAGCAGGCGACGCTGGACGAACTGCTGGCACGCCTGACGGCTGTGTGCGGCAAGTGCGGGCTGACGCTGACAAAGAATCAGGGGATTGCGTTGCTGCTCCTGCTGGCGATGAGCGACCGCATCGGTATTGTGTCGTCCACCCCCGCGCCCGCCGCGACGCTGATCCGCAACATCGCCGCCGCGATGGGCTGGGAACGCAGCTTTGCGCACCAGATTTCTGCCGAACAGCGCCCGATGGTTGCCCTGCGCCCCGTGGACGCAACGCCCGTGCTGCTTTTGACGAGCTTGCCAAACTATGCGCCGATTTCCGGAATGCACAAGCTGCTTTTGTCGCGCAGCAGCATCGGTTTGACCCGCAATGCCGCCTACGACGCCGGGCAATGGCCGATTCTGCCGCTCCCCGCGCTGCCGTTCATCCCGGAACTGCCGGCGGATGACGCCGCGCCAATCAGCCAAGCCACGCTGACCGCCCTGCTGGACGCCACGAGTGTCGCCAAGACGTCGGATGAGGAAATCACCGCCGTGCTCTCCCCGATTTTCGCAATGGTATCGCCGCTTTCGGGGGCTGCGCGGGCGGAAATGTACCGCTTCATCCGTGTTGCCGCCGCCCTGATGGAGGGCGGGCTGCCCGTCGCGCTGGACTTCGCGATTCTGCTGTGGGTTGTGCCGATGGTTGACCGCACGAGCCGGAATTTTGCGGATTTCAAGGCGCTGCTGGATGAATATCCGCTGTCGCAGGCGAAGCTGTAAAATAAATGCAAAACGCAGTCTGACGAGACGTGTCAGGCTGCGTTTTATTTTGTAACTTAACCCCAAAAGTTGCTTGGATGTCGAGCCCGAAGGGGTCGAGGGGGCGATCGCAGACTTCGTCTGTTTCCGTGCCCCTCGTCGCCTCCGCAGAGGCGAAATTCCCTGCTGCATGACTGCAATACTATGCAGAAGCCGCATCAAAGTGATAGGCTCGCGGAAAAATCACGCTGGATTCTTCCGCTGCTCCCATCGCGTCTGCGGACGCGAAGTTGTTACTTTCTGGCGCGCCAGAAAGTAACCAAAGAACGCCCAGAGGGGGCTGAAGAGGGCGCAAGTCTGGACTTCAGCCCCCTCTGGACTCCCCCCGCCGCTCATGTTTATTGGGGAAAGAGCGGCTGTTGCTATCCGGCTTGTGCGCTTTTCCCCGATTGTCCCCATCCGAGGGTTTGGAGGACGATTCGCGCCCGCCACGCTTGATTCCGCATTCCGAATTGCTCATTCCACATTGTTAATTGCTGTCTCCGCCTCCAGCGCATCAAGCGTCTCCGCAATCGCCTGCGCAAGGTACGGGATGCCGCAGAGGACTTCCTCCAGCGTGTTCTCGTTCGTGCCGCACTCAATCAGGATGCAGCGCGGCGCGATATGCTGGTTGAAGCGTCCCGTGCGCACCTTCACGTCGCGCGAAAGACCCTCGCACTGGGCTTCGAGCTTGTCCGTCAGCAGCTCCGCAATGTGCAGGTTTGCGGCAAAATCCGGCATTTCATGATAGCCGCCGGTCGTCCCCTTGCCGACAAGCACCATGAAGCGTGCCGCGTCCTCGCCGCCGATGTTGACGGTGCGGCGGATGGTGGAGGTGGACGAAATCGCGTCGCGGTGCAGGTCGATGTAGAGGTCATAGGTTTCGCCAGATGCCGTTCGCTGCTCCAGCATTGTCAGGGAACGCGCGTAAGCATCCGCCAATTTGGGCGGCTCAAACGCCGTCGTGTCATGCACGACCGTATAGCCCAGCGCCGTCAGCGCACGGGTCAGCGCCTCGCCCACCGCAACGACATTGTAGCGTTCGTCCTTCGTGCGCCACTTTTCCGTCTCCTGGTATCGTTCGTCGGTCTGCCGGTACGCCTCCCAAGTGTGCGTGTGGTAGATGAGAATCGCGCCGTGGTGCTGCTGCGCTGCCGGGCGGATGACCGTCATCTCAAACGCGGGCGACCGTGTGATAGTCGGCGCGGGATTTTCCGTAGGCGCGGCGGTTTCGGGGACATCCGGCATCCCGTCGGTAAAGTCAAACGACGCTTCGCCCGCGGCACGCCCAAACAGCAGCGCCGCGCACACAAGTCCCGCCATCATCCGCCGAAGCGCCTTCATGTCCTCCACCGCCTTTCATCCATCGGTGGATTGTATGCGGCACAAATGCCAATTATGCCCGTCAATGCAGGCAGTGCGACAGCTCTTCCATCTCCAGATTCGTTTGCAGCGCGCTGTTGATTGCCAGCGCGAGCAAGTCCGCCAGCCCTGCCACCAGTTCGTCGATATTGCGCGGCGTAACCACGAAGTCACGCGGATAGCCGCTGGTTAGCTGTTCCGCAAGTGACTGTGCGTCGTCTGATTCGCGCTGCATCATATCCGCCAGCGCATCGCGGACGATGGTCGAAGCGTACACGACGAGCGGGATACCCACCGCAATCACCGGAACGTGCATCGTCTCGGCAGTGATGCCCTTGCGGTGGTTGCCCACGCCGCTGCCGGGGCGGATGCCGGTGTCGGTCAGCTGAATCGTCGTGCCGATGTGCGCCGTTTCCATCGCTGCGAGCGCATCCACCACAATCACGGCGGATGGCTTCACGCGCTCCGCAAGCCCCAGCGCCAGCTCCGCCGTCTCCACGCCTGTGATGCCCAGCACCCCCGGCGCAACGGCGCACACGCTCCGCAGGCGTTCCTCCTGCATGTGCCGCGTGACGAGGATGCCGCTGACCACCCGGTCGCCCAGCGCGTCCGCCGTCATCCGCCGATTGCCCAGCCCCAGCACCAGCACGTCACCCTGCGGCGGCAGCATCATCCGCAGCATCTGCGCCACCTCGCGGGCGATGTCCATCCGCTCCTCCGGCAGCATGTGCGGCAATTTCGGGTGTGTCAGCGTCCAGTACAGCCCCTGCGCCTTGCCGAGCCGCTCCGCCGCCTTCTCCGACGACACGCGCACCCACGTCACCTCCGCGCCCGCCTGCTGCTGCGTGTGCACCGAAACGCCCTCGCCCATGCCGCCGGGGCGGACAGTGCGCTCCATCGCCAAGTCTGTTCTGTAATCCATACGCATTCCTCCTTTTTGAGGAAGGATGCGCCGGATTTTCATTTTGTATACACGAAAAAAAGCGGCGCCCGCTGCATCACGAACGCCGCCGAACAAGGAACAATTCTCTTCTGAAACCACTGCTTGACAGATGCGATTTAGCCGATGATTTCGCCCTTCGCGTTGAACACCGGCAGCTTTTCGAGGTAGATAAGATCCGTGCGCGCCTGCGCTTCGCCCTCCGCCAGAATCGCCATGCGGCCCACGATTTCGCCGCCCGCCTGATTGACCAGCGCTTCCAGCGCGTGGAGGGATTCGCCCGTGGAAATCACGTCGTCCACAATCAGCACACGCTTGCCCTTCATCAGCGCCGCATCCGCGCCGTCGAGGTAGAGCTTCTGCACCGCCGCGGTCGTAATGGACTTCACTTCCACGCCGACGACATTCTGCATATACAGCTTCGCGCCCTTGCGCGCCAGCAGCCACTTCTTGTCGCCATGCTGACGAGCCATTTCATATGCCAGCGGAATGCCCTTCGACTCCGCCGTGATAAGGTAGTCATATTCCGGCGCTTTCTTGAGCAGCTCCGTCGCGCACGCCATCGTCAGCTCACAGTCGCCGAAGATGACAAACGCGCCAATATACAGGTTGTCGTTCACGCGGCAAATCGGCAGCGCGCGCTTCAGCCCCGCGATGGTCATTTCATGCGTCAACATAATTCCGTATCCCCTTCGTTATTTCCAAATTGTAGCGGCGCATTCTCGTGCGCTTTTTACAATCTATTGTACCGCGAAATTGCGCTTCTGTCAATTGATTTCCCAACATTTTTGAACAAACTGGCGCGTTTGTACGGATTGATCAGAGCAGGATGCAGATCATGCCGCCGTCGCCATCGTTGATGATGCGTGTCAGCGTCTCCTGCACCTTCTCCTGCGCGTCGGCAGGCATCCGCATCAGCTTGCCGTTCAGCCCCTCGCGCACCATGTCGCTCAGCGGCTTGCCGAAGAAGGACATTGCCCACATCTTCTGCGGGTCGCTCTCCAGCTCGCTGCTCATCTGCCGCGCCAGCTCCTCGGACTGCTCCTCCGTGCCGACGGTCGGGGTGACTTCCGTCTCGATATCCACGCGGATCAGATGCAGCGACGGGGCGTGCGCTTTCAGGCGGATGCCGAACTGCCCGCCCTGCCGCACGATTTCCGGCGCTTCCATCGTCATCTCCGCCATCGTCGGCGATACCAGCCCGTAGCCCGTCTCGCGCACGGATTTCAGCGCCCCGGCGATTTGATCGTACTCCGTTTTCGCCGCAACCAGCTCCTTCATCAGGCGCAGCAGGTGCTTATCGCCGTGGATTTCTGTGCCGCATTCCTCGCCCAGAATGCGGTTGAACATCCCGTCCTTCATCGTCAGCGACAGGTCGATTCGCCCCTCGCCGGGCCGAAGCTGTTCCAGCTGCACGCCATCCAACTCGCTGCACGCCGCGAACACAGGCGTCAGCAGGTTCGTCTCGCGCATCCGGTGCGTCTCCTGCCCCGCCTTCTTCAGCCCCGTCAGCACCTCCTTGACCAGATAATGCCCCTCATCCAGCGCTTCCAGCCACTTCGGGACGCTCAAGCGCACCTGCCGCACGGGGAATTCCAGCAGCACGGATTCCAGCACCTTCTGTACATCCGCGCTCTGCATGTTCTTCACGCTCATCAGCATGACCGGCACGCCATACGCCTCCTGCAAATCAGTACGCAGCGTCTGCGCATCGGGGCTGTTCGGCACAGCGGAATTGAGGATGATGACGAACGGCTTGCCCAGCGCTTCCAGCTCGCTGACGACGCGGTTCTCCGCCTCGATGTAGGCGCTGCGCGGCAGCTCGGCGATTGTGCCGTCCGTCGTCACGACGACGCCAATGGTCGCGTGGTCGGTCATCACCTTGCGCGTACCGACTTCCGCCGCCTGTTCAAAGGGAATATCATGGTCATACCACGGCGTATGCACCATGCGGCTGCCGGTTTTGTCCACCGAACCGAGTGCGCCGCGCACCATGTAGCCCACGCTGTCCACCAGCCGGACGCGCACAGGGGCGTTGTCGCTCAGGCTGACCGTGACGGCCTCGCTGGGCACAAACTGCGGCTGCGTCGTCATGATGGTGCGGCCCGACCCGCTCTGCGGCAGCTCATCCGCAATGCGCTCTTTGCGCGCGCCTTCGGGGATTTTGGGCATCACCAGCAATTCCATCAGGCGGGTGATAAAGGTGCTTTTGCCCGTCCGCACCGGCCCTACAACGCCCAGATACACGTCGCCGTCGGTGCGATCGGCAATATCGCGATACAAATCAAACGTCGCGCTTTCCATTTCTGTCCCTCCTCTGCTTCGCTTGCTCCACCATATGAGGGAGGGACGAAGTTTAGACTTGCCAGCGTGGGAAAATGCAAAATCCGCACGCACGCAAAAAGGGAAAGCAGATTGCTCCGCTTTCCCTTCTGTGTTCTGTTTCCGAGTTCAGGGCTGTGGGTTGTGACGTCCCGCATCCCCGTACCGTACTCAGACGCGCTTGACTTCCTTGATCTTCGCAGCACGACCCTGCAGAGAACGCAGGTAGTACAGCTTGGCGCGACGCACCTTGCCGTGACGGATGATGGTGATGCTGCCCAGACGGGGAGAATGCACGGGGAACGTGCGCTCCACACCGATGCCGTAGGACACGCGGCGCACCGTGAAGGTTTCACGAATGCCGCCATTGCGCTTCGCAATCACAACGCCCTCAAAAGCCTGAAGACGCTCCGTCTTGCCTTCCACAACCTTCACCATCACCTTGACGGTATCGCCAATGGCAATCGCGGGGATGTCGGTACGCAGCTGCTTCGCTTCGATAGAACGGATAATTTCGCTCATGTTGGTTCCTCCTTCCTTCATAGACGTTCGTATCCGGCTCCGCATGAGGTCAGAGTTTTCCGGAAAGAGGACCGCCCGTATGTCACGCCGATTATTATACCACACTGCATAGGCATTTGGCAAGGGGGTTTTTGCATTTTCTCCGGCATTTTTCGGGGAAAATTTGCGGATTTGCCCCGCTTATACTATTTTCAGATAGGAATGCGCAAGCAGCTGGCGCAGGCGAATCTGGAAATCGTATTACACCCGCCCGTTGACCTCTTCCGGCGTTTTGAAGGACGGAAGCAGCTTGTGCATACACGCCTTGATATCACCGTGATTGTCGAGGCATTCGTGCAGCGTGCGCAGCATGTTTTCCACGTCCGCCCACTCCACCTGCTCCGGCTTGGCGATGAAAATCTTTTCCTTGCTCGTCGCGGTGTCGGTTTCCTCGTCACGCAGAAGCTCCTCGTAGAGCTTTTCGCCCGGACGCAAACCGGTGTAGACAATTTCCACCGGTGGCTTCAAGGGGTCGGAATACAGCTGAATCATCCGCTCCGCCAGTTCGCGGATTTTGACGGGCTTGCCCATGTCCAGCACAAACAGCTCGCCGCCGCGGGCAATCGACGCGGCTTGCAGCACAAGGCTCGCAGCCTCCGGGATGGTCATGAAGTAGCGGATGATGTCCGGGTGCGTCAGCGTGACCGGGCCGCCCGCGCGAATCTGCCGCTCAAACAGCGGGACGACGCTGCCGTTCGACCCCAGCACATTGCCGAAGCGGACAGCGGTGAACTGCGTCGTGCTGCTCTGCTTCTGCATGGCTTCGATGATGATTTCCGCCATGCGCTTCGAGGCGCCCATGACGTTGGTGGGGTTGACCGCCTTGTCGGTGGAGATCATCACGAACCGCTTTGCGCCATGCTCCTTGGCGCACTTGGCGACGTTGTATGTGCCGAAAACATTGTTGCGCACCGCCTGTTCGGGGCTGTCCTCCATCAGCGGAACGTGCTTATGCGCCGCCGCGTGGATGACGATTTCGGGCTTAAACTCATCAAACACCTGATTCAGCGTCGCTTCATCGCGAATCGAACCGACGCGCAGGACGACCGTGTTCTTGACAATCTCGCCGTACTTGTTTTTCAGCTCGGCGAACAGGTCATACATGTAGTTTTCGCTGATGTCGTACAGCACCAGCTTTTCGGGGATGAACGCCATCATCTGCCGGCACATCTCCGACCCGATTGACCCGCCGCCGCCCGTGACCAGCACGCGCCGCCCGGCAATCACCTGCTCCACTTCGGACATATCGAGGTGCTTCTCATCGCGCCCCAGCAAGTCAGCGATGTTGATGTCGCGCATCTGCCCCTGCCCGCCGTTCATCTCCTGCATCACGGTATAGCGGCGGACGTGGCAGCCGGTGTCCACACAGGTGTGCATCAGCTCCGTCAGGTCGGATTTCGGCGTGGCAATGGCGATGATGATATCGTCAATCGCGTACTGCTTGGCGTACTCGGCAATTTTCCCCGTGTCCATCACCACGCGGACGCGCCCGATGCGGGTGTTGCGCCGGCTCTCGTCGTCATCCACCACAATCACCGGCACGCAGTCGCCATAGCGTCCTGCCTGCATATCGCGGATGACCTGCGCGCCGCCCCAGCCGCCGCCAACGACCATCACGCGCCGTGCCTTGGCGCTGCCGCCGGTGAAGAAGTGCGTCCATCCGCCGCCCTGCGCGACTTTGATGACGAACCGGCTTGCCGCAAGCATCACCATCAGCAGCAGCCACTGCACAAGGTAGACCGGGCGCGGCATGAGGAAGATGTTCGGCTCGCGGCGAATCGAATAGCACAGGAACGACACGAGATACGTTATCCCCGTGCCGCCGAGCGTACCGCAGGCGATTTGCAGCAGCAGATCCACGCCCGCGTATTTGAGGATGCCGCGGTAGAAGCCCATCATATGCAAAAGCGCGACGGTAGAGACAATCAGCAGCGGCAGGCTGCGCCAGACGTGGAGGATATGCGCTGCCGGGGCGTGCATGTCATAATACACCTGCAAGCCCATCAGCAGCGAAGCCGAAATCAGCAGCGCGTCCAGGAGCATGAGCAGCCCAATGCGCATGGTCTGATTGGCGAAAACGGATTTTTTCTTCAAAGCGGAAGCAGCTCCTTTGCCTTTTTCCCGAACGCAGCGAAAATAGACGTGTTTCGCGCGTCCTCTTCATTATAGGACACTTGCGCGGCAAATGCAAGCGGCTGAGGGGCTTTTTGCGGCGTTTCTACTACTATTATGGCGTTTGCAGGCTGCTGGTCAGCCCCAAGCGAATCATGCGGTCGCTGAGGACTGCCATGTCGTCGGCTTTCTCCACGCAGTCGCGCTCCAGCCACGTCCGCAGCAGACCCACAAAGCCCAGTGCGCCGAACGCATAGCTGTAATCGAACGTCACTTCGTCCTTCTTCATCATCAGCCATTCGCGGCGGAAGGCCTCCTGCACCACGTCGGACAGCTTTTTCAGGAACTTCATATCGCCGTTCTGCCCCAGCAGCACTTGGCACAGTTCCTTGTTCTCCTCCACCAAATGGAACAGCTCCTTCAGCACGGGCAGTGTATGCGTAAGCACGGTTTCACCCTTATGCGCGGCAATCAGCTGGTTCACCTGATTGAACAGCTCCTGCTCGATGCTGTCCAGCATGTCGAATATATCGCGGTAGTACAGGTAGAACGTGCCGCGGTTGACATCCACCAAATCCGCCAGCTCGCGCACGGTAATGTCCTGCACCTGCTTTTCCTTCATCAGCTGAATCAGCCCGTGGGTAAGCAGCTTTTTCGTCCGGCGCACCCGGCGGTCTTCCTTCTTCTCCGGCTTAACCTGCATCGTATCCTTTTCTGTCATCATGGCGACCCCCTTGTTTTTCAACTCTTTTGCCAATTTTGTTGATTGTTTCCGCAATCGTCGTTCATTTTGTCGCTTAATCAGCGTCCGAAACCGAATCTGATGATTGATTTTCGGTACGCATACTATTATACTATCCATCGTTGAGAAAGTCAACATATTGTCTACTAAAAGTTATGGATTTCAGAAAAGGAGGAACTGTTGTGAACCGATTCGCAAGGTGGATTGTCAAGCACCGTGTCGCCGTCGTCATCATCTGTCTGCTGATGCTGATCCCGTCGGTGCTGGGCATGAACGCCACAAAGGTCAAGTATGACCTGCTGTATTATTTGCCAGAAGACCTTGACACGGTCAAGGGGCAGAACATCCTGATGGAAGAGTTCGGCAAGGGCGCGTTCTCCCTGTGCATCACGGAAGGGATGAGCGAAACCGACCAGCAGGCGCTGGAGGACGCCATCCGCGACGTGCCGCATGTGGATACGGTCATCGGCTATGCGTCCATCACCAAGGGCACGATTCCTTCCGAGATTCTGCCGGACGAATACCGGAACATCTTCGAGAAGGGCGACGCGCGGCTGATGGCGGTGTTCTTCGATGACACGTCGTCGGCGGAAGGGACGATGGAAGCCATTGCGCAGATCCGCAAAATTGCGGGGCAGCAGTGCTTCGTGTCCGGTCTGTCGGCGGTTGTGACCGATACCAAGCAGCTGGTAGAGGATCAGGAAGCCATCTACGTCGCCATCGCTGTTGCGCTGTGCTGCGTCGTGCTGATGCTGACAATGGACTCCATCCTCCTGCCGTTTATCTTCCTGCTGTGCATCGGCGTGAGCATTCTGTGGAACATGGGCACGAACTACTTCCTCGGTGAGATTTCCTACATCACCAAAGCAGTCGCCGCCGTGCTGCAATTGGGCGTGACGCTGGACTATTCCATCTTTCTGTGGCACAGCTACAAGGAAGAGCAGCAGACCTGTTCGGACAAGGACGAAGCGATGGCAAGCGCTATCTGCAAGACCATTTCCTCCATCGTCGGCAGCAGCCTGACGACGGTCGCGGGCTTCGTCGCCATTTGCTTCATGAGCTTCACGCTCGGCCGTGACCTCGGCATCGTGATGAGCAAGGGCGTTATCCTCGGCGTACTGGGCACGGTCATCCTGCTGCCCTGCGTCATCCGCCTCCTTGACCGCGCGCTGGAAAAGACGTCGCACAAGCCGCTGCTGCCCAGCGTTGCGGGCATCAGCAAGTTCGTCACGAAGCACTACAAGGTGCTGTTCGTCATCCTGATTGTGCTGTGCATCCCGGCATTCTACGGCTACAATAACGTCGGCAAGTATTACGACATGTCCGCCTGCCTGCCGCAGGAGCTGGAAAGCGTGAAGGCGAACACGAAACTGTCCGAAACCTTTGACGTGTCCACGAACCACCTTGTGCTGGTCGATGCGGACGTGCCGCAGAAGGACGTCGTCGCCATGACGGACGAAATGGCGGAAGTCGATGGCGTGAAGCAGGTGCTGTCGATTGACTCGCTGCTGGGCGCGGGTATCCCCGAAAGCATCGTGCCGGACGAAATCCTCAGCGAACTCAAGAGCGACGAATACCAGCTGATGCTGATTTCCTCGGAATACATTATTTCCTCCGACGCGGTGAATCGGCAGATTGATGAGCTGAACGAAATCCTCAAAAAGTACGACGAGGGCGGGATGCTCATCGGCGAAGCGCCCTGCACGAAAGACCTCATTTCCTGCACCGACCACGACTTCGAGGTCGTCAGCCTGATTTCCATTATCGCCATTTTCCTGATTATCGCGCTGGTGCTGCGCTCGATTTCCCTGCCGGTGATTCTGGTCGCCGTCATTGAAACCGCGATTGCCGCGAACCTGTGCATCCCCTACTACACGAACGTGACGCTGCCGTTCGTTGCGCCGATTCTGATTTCGACCATTCAGCTGGGTTCGACGGTGGACTACGCCATCCTGATGACAACGCGCTACTTGCAGAACCGCCGTGCGGGATCTGACAAGCGCGAGGCCGTCAGCAAGGCGGTCGCGTCCTCCGCGCAGTCGATTCTCGTCAGCGGCATCGGCTTCTTCGCCGCGACGTTCGGCGTGGGGCTGTACTCCAATGTCGATATTATTTCCTCCATGTGCTCCCTGATGGCGCGCGGCGCGCTGTGCTCGGTGGTGGTTGTGCTGTTCCTGCTGCCGGCGGTGCTGCTGGTGCTGGACAAGGTGATTATCCACACGACGCTGAAAGTGAACGCGAAGAACTGACTTTGTTGGTAGAAAGGATGGAAAAATCCGATGAAAAAGCGTGCTTTTGCTCTTATCACTGCGCTTTGCATGACGCTGACCTGCTTTGCCAGCGCGGAAACCGTGAAACACGAGCGTGTTTATGCCGTGACGAATGCCGCCGGCGACGCGCTGACCGTCATCGACAACGTTCGCCTTGAAAATGGCGACGCTTTGACGGAAATCGACGACCGGACGCTGCTGACCGCGCTGGAAAACGTCGGCGGCACGGAAAAATTCACCCAGAGCGGCGAAACCGTGACGTGGAAAGCCGACGGAAACAGCATCATCTATCAGGGCACGTCGGACAAGGCTCTGAACGTGACCCCCGTCGTCCACATGACGCTGGACGGCATCGAAATCACCGCCGCGGACGTGAAAAACGCATCCGGTGAGCTGGTGATGACCGTCTCCTACCGCGCCGAATCCCCTTTCCTCGCCGTGACGTTGATGCCGCTATCTGACGACGTGACCAGCGTGACCGTGGACAACGGCACGGTGCTGACCGACGGCGCGCACAGCTTCCTGATGGGCTTCGGCGTTCCCGGCGCGGATGCGGATCTGGAACTGCCCGATTCCTTCACCATGACGGCGCATGTGGATCATGCCGACCTGAACTGGATGATGACGATTGCGACGGCGCAGCCCGTGAAGGTGCTGACCGACGCGCTCTCCGACCACGCGGCGGACGCGCACACCCTCGTCAGCGACCTGACGGCGGGGCTGAACGCGCTGGCGGACGGCTCGGACATTCCCGAAAGCAACGAAGACATTCACGAACTGCTGACCGCGCTGAACACGCTCTTTGACGGCGCGGCGCAGCTCAAAGACGGCTCCATCACCCTGCTGGACGGCGTAAAGACGCTCAAAGACGGCTTGGATACGCTAAGCAGCAACAGCAGCGCGCTCAACGACGGCGCGGCGCAGCTGTTTGCCGCTGTGCTGGATACCGCGAACACGCAGCTGGCCGCCGCGGGGCTGGATGCGCTGAGCATCGAAGTGCCGGCGCTGACCGCCAGCAACTACGCCGCCGTGCTGGACGACCTGATTGCCCAGCTTGACCCTGCCGTCATCGACAAGACCATCGAGGATTTGGCGAAGGCGCAGGTTCGCGAGGCGGTCATGGCGCAGGAGGACAAGGTTCGCGAGGCCGTGACCGAAGTGGTGCGCGGTCAGGTGCGGGACGCGGTTGCCGCGCAGGAAGAAACCATCCGCGCCGCTGTGACCGACGTAGTGAAGGAACAGGTGCGTCAGGCAGTTGCGGCGCAGGAAGACGCCATTCGCGCGGCGGTGACGCAGGCGGTTCAGGCGCAGGTGCAGGACGCGGTTCAAGCGCAGGAGGATACCATCCGCGCCGGCGTGACGCAGGCAGCTCAGGCGCAAGTGCTGGAGGGCGTGCTGGCGCAGGCGGGTCTCAATATGACGGCGCAGCAGTATCAGGACGCGGTTGCGGCGGGCAAAGTCACCGCGGCGCAGCAGAAGCAGATCAGCGCGGCGGTTGACCAGATGATGGCATCCGATGACATCAAGGCGAAAATCGAAGCGTCTGTGACCGAGCAGGAAAATCAGCTGGTCGCGCAGAACATGGCGTCCGACGACATCAAGGCGAAGATTGAATCCGCCGTCACCGAGCAGGAAAATCAGCTGATTGCCCAGAACATGGCATCAGACGACATCAAGGCGAAGATTGAATCCGCCGTCACCGAACAGGAAGACAAGCTGGTGGAAGAAAACTTCGCATCCGCCGATGTGCAGGCGAAGCTGGAAGCCGCTGTGACCGAGCAGATTGACAAGCTGGTGGAAGAGAACTACGCCAGCGAGGACGTGCAGAACACCGTGGCGGAAAAGAAGGCGACCATTGCCGCAGCGGTGGATTCGCTCAAGCGCCTGAAGGAGCAGCTGGCATCCGTGGAGACGTTCGTGAACGGCCTGAAGGCGTACACCGACGGCGTGGCGCAGGCGGGCAACGGCGCGTCCCAGCTCTACGATGGCGCAAATACGCTGTCGGGCGGCATGACGGAACTTTCCGACGGTTTGGCGGAACTCAAGGCGAAGCTGACCGAAGAAGGGCTCGACCTGCTGAGCGGCGACGTGCAGAAGGCGCTTGACCTCTTCGACAACCTCGAAAGCCAGATGGCGAATGTGCCGAGCTTCGACCTCGTGGCGGACGGCATGGCGCATGACATGCTGCTGATTATCCGCACGGACTTGCAGAAATAAGCGCAAAGAAAAGGAACCCGTTTCCCCTGCTGAAAAGTGAGGATTCGGGTTCCCTTTTTATGCGTCTTTCTTGCTTTCCGTGTTTGCGCGAATCGCGTGGGTGTCCTCCACCAGCTGACCAAAGCCGTAGAGCAGGAACGAGCCAATCCACGAGACCAGCACACCGACGATGATGGTCATGATGCCCGCGACAACGCCTGCGCCGCTATTAGCCCGCACAAACTCGCCGTTCAGCCGATACGTCATGGATGAGCCGCCAGCCATGAGGGCAAGCCCCGTGATGACCCAGCAGATGATGCCAATCCAGCAGAGCACCTTCGCCAGCACCTGAATCTTGTGACCGATGTTATTGAACATGAAAAAAAGCCTCCTTTTTCGCGCCTTTTCGTCGCAATTTTAGTATATGCATCTGTCTGTTTTTTGTCAAGCACAAAGCACAAAAAACGCGTCCACAGATGCAGACCGTGGACGCAGGAAGGGAGAGTAAGTTGTGTGTCAGGCTTTTGTGCAGTAATCCTTGTACCACAGGAACGCGGGCTGGTAGGTGATGGCGGATTCCTCGCAGTCCATGCAGAAGCGGCGAATCGCCTTCTTCTGCGCCGCCGGGAGGGGCAGCGTCTGCGCCGTCCGCGCGCCTTGAATCACCCACCGTGCCTCCGCCGCATCCGACGCCTCCAGCAGCATCTTCATGCCGACTTTCCCCAGCGGAATCGCCATCGTTTCCAGAAAGCCGCCGTCCGTGTCGCCGCGCTTGGTGTACTGCTGCACGTTGTCGGGCAGAATCGCGTACGTCGTATCCCCCGTGCGCAGCTCCATCCGGCGCACCTGAAATGGCATTCCCTCGCTGTACACGGACAGCATCACCCGCGGAAGCGCCTCGATTTCGCCGCCGCGCGGACGAATGTGCACGTCCAGCGACAGCACCACGCTGCCGTCGTCGCTCGTCACCTCGCACTGTTCCGCTTCATAGCAGCGCTCATTGCGGCGGAAGTTTTCGGCATAGGTGTAGCCCGTGCGGTCGAAAGCGGACAGGTTCAGCGGCGGCGCTTCGTTCGGGAAGCGCTGGTAGAAGGATACGATGGTGGGCATGGTGAAAGCCTCCTTGGGGGTATTTTTTGTTAGATGCGACCAGCGTTGTCCGCGAAGCATTTCGCGATGATTTCCAGCAATTCAACCGTGCGATATGTGCCATTCACTGCTTGCTGAACGGCACTGTCACAACTGTAATTGTTCAAGCGGTAACTGCTCATCACAGAAGAAATGTCCGATGTATATTTTCCCTTAGTATCGACTTCTTTTGCGATAATTTCCAGCAATTCAACCGTACGGTATGTACCATTTGCAACCTGCTGTGGTGCGCCGCTGCAGCTGTAATTGTTTAAGCGGTAGCTGCTCATGATGGAGGAAATATCGCTGGTGTACTTGCCATTCGCATCAAGTTCCTTTGCGATAATTTCCAGCATTTCCACCATGCGGTAGGCACCATTCGCCTGCTGCTGCGGTGCGCCATTGCAGCTATAATTGTTCAGGCGATAGCTGCTCATGACCGACGAAATATCACTGGTGTACTTGTTATTCTTGTCAAGCGCCTTTGCAATAATTTCCAGCATTTCCACTGAGCGATAGAATCCGTTGACCGCCTGCTGAACCGCGCTTTCACAGCTGTAATTGCTCAGCCGATAGTTGCTCATGACAGATGAAATATCCGATGTATACTTGTTTCCCGTGTCAACCTCTTTTGCAATGATCTCCAGCATTTCGACGGTGCGGTATGTCCCGTTGACCTTTTGTTGCGGCGCGCTTTCGCAGCTGTAATTGTTCAGCCGATAACTGCTCATAACCGACGAAATGTCACTGCTGTAATCTGCAAAAGCTGTAGTCGTCAGAAGTGCCAGCAGAAGGATGCAGCTAATGAAAACTGTACTTATTTTTTTCATGGTGTTTCCTCTTTTCGAGTGTTGCGTTTTATTCGCTCAGGCTCTCCTGAACGAGTGTTTTCCCTTTCCTTATCCGTCGATTTCTTCCTCCACGCCCAGACAGATGTCGTATCTGTTGAAGCGCAGGGCGATTTGGTAACGTCCGCTCACCCAGCGGCGGATGTTGTCCTCCCCGCACGGGGTGATGCTCGTCGGTGCGGCCTTCGCAAGCTGTTGAACCTCCCAGTACGTCAGGCCGCGGTAAACAGGTACGCTTCTCATTCGCTGGCAGAGGCTTGTCTGCGTTCCGCTCAGCGCGGTCAGCAGCAGCGCGATGCCCACCAGCAGCCATCCCCGGTACGTCATGTTCCTCCCTTCTTTGTCGCTTGGTTCTGTCTGCATTGTAGCGCCGCACCCCCCAAATGTCACGCTCACGATGTTTACATTCGCCCAATATCGCGCTCAAAACGTGTACATTTGCCTTTTATCGCGCTTTTTTCCGCCAAAACGCAAAAAAATCGCCCCCGAAGGGACGATTCTTGCGAACAAGTGTTCAGTTTTCTGATTCTGGCGGAAACTCGTGAATCAGGTCAATGCTGATAGAAAATTTCAGCTCATGACCGTTCGCATCCGTGCCGGAGATGATAAACACGCCGCGATCAACGTTCAGCTTGTCCGTACCGCAGTACAAATCCAGCGGCATTTCGCCCTTGACGAGCGCTTCGCTCTCCATCCAGTTGCGCATGTATTCGTAATCAACAGCAGGCGACGAACCGTTTAGTTTGTCACCCTCATACCATTTCGCCTGCGCATAGGTCGGCGTGAACGGCACGTCGCTGACGTTCGTGCTGTAAAAGTGAATCATCCAGCCGACAAACCCGCCGTCTTCTTTCATCATGTACGCATTTTCCGGCGGATACGACAGTTCGATTTGCGCCTGCGCCTTGGGCAGCATCGGCAGCACAATGCCGACAACCGCCGCCACGATGATGACGACCGCCGCGCAGATGACCGCGATTCGCTTGCGCTGACTGGGCTGCTTCGGCTGCTCCGGCGGATTAACAAACCGACCGTCGGTTTGTTCCTGCGTTTCCTGTACCGACTCCTGCACCGCCGGCATGGCTTCAGGCGACTGGACTGCCGCGTCTTCCGCCGCTTCGTCCGCCAGAAAGTTCACATCCAGCACCTTCGACAGCTGCGCCGCCGTCGCCACGTCCGGCATGGCGCGCCCGTTCTCCCAGTGCGACACCGTCTGCCGCGACACGTTGACCAGTTGCGCCAGTGTGTCCTGCGTCATGCCCTTTGTCTTGCGTGCCTGCATGATTTTTTCGCCTATGTTTTCCATATTTTGCCCCCCCAACAAAAATAAACAACATATCTATTATTATAACGATAATTGTCGCCTTTGTCAACAAAAAAAGACCCGATTTCCGCAGAAATCAAGCCTTGCAAACGATTTTTTTATCGCGGCAGACGGGCAGAAATACAGTTTTATTCGCCCATCATCCTGTGCAGCAAATCCTGATACGCCTGTTCAACGCCGCCCAAATCACGGCGGAAGCGGTCGAGGTCCATCGGCTCATGCGTCCGGGCATCCCAGAAGCGCGCGGAATCAGGGCTGATTTCATCCGCAACGAGCAGTTGACCATGGTAGCGCCCGAACTCTAGCTTAAAATCCACCAGCTCTACGCCGATTTCCGACGTGAAATCCGACAGAATTTGGTTGATTTTCCGTGCCGTCTCGATGACGTAGTTCATTTCCTCGCGCGTCGCAAGATGCAGCGCCTCAACATGCGTGATGTTGATGAGCGGGTAGTCCATCTCGCTGCCCTTCAGTTCCAGCTCGATGACGGTCGTGTCCAGCTTCGTGCCAGTCGGCAGACCGATGCGCTTCGCCAGCGACCCCGCCACGCGGTTGCGCACCTTCACGGATACCGGCAAAATCTGACATCGCTTGACAAGGCTCTGCCGCGCGTCCAGCCGTCGCAGGTAGTGCGTCGGGATGCCGTTTTCTTCCAGCATTTTGAAGAACTGTTCGCTAATCGCGTTGTTGACTTCGCCCTTGCCCAGAATCCGCCCGCGCTTCAGCCCATGAAACGCCATTGCCTCATCCTTAAAGTACACGATTGCCTGATCCGGATCGTCGGTTGCGTAAACGCGTTTTCCTTTTCCTTCCGTCAGCAGTTTGCCCAGTTCCATCGCGCCAGCGCCCCTTTCATTGCGTACAGATTCCTCTGCGGGTAGGGTTTATTGTACCATTTTTCGCCCCGCAGGACAAGGGAATTTCCGCAGCTTGCAAAAGTTTGTCGGTTTTTCACGAAAGTCAAGGATTTTTATCCGCACTGAAACACACCATCAGCAGCCCTTCGCGGAAGGTGACCTCCGCCATGTCCGCCGTGAACTCGTTGCTGCACCCCAGCGGATAGTGGTACGTCAGCGTCGCGCGGGTGAGCGTCCATTTCGCGCCCGTCAGCGTCACATCCCGCACCTCCGGCGAATACGCCAGCAGCGACAGCTTTCGCCCCGGCATTTTCGGCAGATGATGCGTGCCCGGCGCAAGAATCGTCGCGCGATTCTGCCCATCCACCAGCCACGCGCGCTCGCCGCGCAGGGCGCAGTCTGCCGCGCATTGCAGGCAAGATAGCGTGTGGTCGAAGCGCCCGCCAATCGCCCCCGCGAGGATAAACTCAGTGTACCCGCGTTTGCGCCCTTCATGCAGACAGACGACCAAATCCGTATCATCTTTTTCCGTCGGCAAGATCAGCGTGGGCACATCCGGGCGCATTGCAGGCGGCATGGAGTCAAAATCCCCGACAACGAGCTGCGGCGTCAGCCCGAACTGCCGCGCGCGCGCCCAGCCGCCATCCGCGCAAATCAGGAAATCCCCCGGCTGCGGCGCAATCCACGGCAGCTCTTCGCCCGCATACAGCGGCGTCAGGATGATGCAGCGCGGCATAGCAATTCTCCTCGCTTTGATGATGGTTTTCATTGCCCCTCGTCGCTTCGAGAAGCCAAAAATCCCCTTCAATATAATAAGAAAGCAGGAGACAAGCAGTATCCCACTTGCCTCCTGCTGCGGGGCGAAATCAGAAATTCCGCAATTACTCCTGCACGGGCGCTTCTTCCGCGTCCACGGGAGCTTCCTCGCCCATCGCCTCGTCGTCGAAGGAGAATTCGTCTTCGGCGGCCTGACGGATGGACAGGGAGATGCGCTTCTTCTCGGTGTCAACGCTCAGCACCTTCACGCGGACAATCTGACCTTCCTGCACGGCGTCAGTGACCTTCGCGACGCGGTTCTGCGCGCACTGGGAGATGTGCACCAGACCATCCAGACCGGGCTGGAGTTCAACGAACGCGCCGAAGTCCGCAATACGGACGACCTTGCCTTCGACGATGCAGCCTTCCGGATAGCGCTCGGCGGCGTTATCCCACGGACGGGGCTGGAGCTGCTTGTAGCCAAGCTGGATGCGTTCACGTTCGCGGTCGAGGGACAGAATCTTCACGTCAACTTCCTGACCGGGCTTGACGACCTCGGACGGATGGTTGATGCGGCCCCAGGACAGATCCGTGATGTGAATCAGGCCGTCCACACCGCCGACATCAACGAACGCGCCGAACTGGGTCAGGCGGCGAACGACGCCGTGGATGATAGCGCCCTCTTCAAGGTTCTCCCAAGCAGCCTTCTTGCGGGCAGCGGTCTGCTCAGCAATGACAGCCTTGCGGGAAGCCACGATGCGCTTCTTCTGCTTGTCCACTTCGATGATCTTGAGTTCCATTTCCTTGCCAACGAACTCTTCAATCTTGTCAACATAGTGCTGCGCGAGCTGGGAGGCGGGCACGAAAGCACGCACGCCCTCAACATCAGCAATCAGGCCGCCCTTGACGGCTTCCTTGCCAACGCCCTTGACATACTCGCCCGCGTCGTACTTGGCGACGAGCGCTTCCCACGCCTTGCGGTTGACGATGTTGCGCTGGGACAGAACGACATTGCCTTCGCCGTCGTTCACTTTGACGATCTCAGCTTCCAGTTCGTCACCTTCTTTGACGTCCTGCTGGGTCAGGTCGGAGCGCTTGATGATGCCATCGGCCTTGTAGCCAATGTTCACATACACTTCGTCCGGGGTCACCTGCACAACTTTGCCGGTCACCGTCTGTCCAGCCTTGATGCGCGTCATCGTGGCCACGATGGCGTCCATGGTGAAGTCAGAGGACTGAGCCATGTTTTCGTTGTCGGTCATATGGGTTGCAACCTCCTCTAATGAGCCATCCGGTGTGGAAGCACCGGCGGTTATTCCAATTTTATCGGAATGAATATTTGCAAAGGCAGGCGGAATTTCCGCCGCGCACTCTACCAAAATTGTTCGGGGGCAAAGCGCCTTGCACGCCTCAAAGAGCTTGTGCGTGTTCGCACTGGTGCGGCCGCCGACGACAATCATAGCGTCGGACGCTGCGGCAAGCTTCTTGGCTTCCCGCTGGCGCACCGCGGTGGCGTTGCAGATGGTGTTATGCTCCTTCAAATGCTGGACACGCCCGCGCAGGACAGCGACAATCGCCTCCCAGCGCTCCGGGGGGAAGGTCGTCTGCACGGCGGCTGCCGCCTGATCCATTTCGGGCAGCTGCGCCGCTTCCTCCGCCGTCGCCACGACGTAGACCTTGCCGCGCGCCCAGCCGCATGTTCCCTTGACCTCCGGGTGTTCCCGCTCGCCCACCATAATCAGCGGGCAATCCTCGCTCGTTTCCTCCGCGACGACGCGGTGGAGCTTGTTGACGAAGGGGCAGGTCAGGTCAACCACCTTGCAGCCGGCTTTCTCCAGCTGCCTGATGACCTCCGGCGCGACGCCGTGACTGCGGATGAGCACCTGCCGACCCGCTGCTTCCTCGGCGGAAGCGACCGGCGGAATCCCGCGCTGGCGAAGCATATCCACGACCGTCGGGTTGTGGATCAGTTCCCCCAGCGTACAAGAGGGCACGCCGCTGTCCGCCACCTGCACGGCGCTTTCGACCGCGCGGCGGACGCCCATGCAGAACCCCGCATGAGCCGCGATTTCAATCGGCATTTCCCGTTTGCATCCTTTCCAGCATGGTCAGACCATTTTCTGACCTCTATATTGATTCTACATATCTTCTGATTTTCCTGCTTCCTTCGCAATTTTTTTTGAAAAAATTTTTTGTTCGCGAAAAAAGCGCGAAAAAACAGGATTTCACGCAGATTTTGGTGTTCACGCCTCCGGGTGTGCCGTCAACGCGCGGTAGGTTTCGGTGATGCGGGCGAGCAGCTCCTCGCAGGTGTCGCGGTTCACGCCGCGCGCACGCAGGTCGTCCATCGCAATCGGGTCGCCGACGCGCACGTCCAGACGGCGGAACAGGCGCGGTTTGCCGCCGATGTACAGGGGAATCATCGGCACGCCGCTGCGCAGGGCAATCAGCGCCACGCCGGACTCAACGTGCTCCATAATCCCCTCTTTGTGGCGCGTGCCTTCGGGGAAAATGCCCAGCACGCCGCCCGCCTTCGTCACCCGCAGACAGGCGCGCATCGCCTCCATGTCGCTGTGGTGGCGGTCAACGGGAATCATGTGCAGGTGCATCAGCAGTTTTCCGACCACGGGCGCTTTCGCCAGCTCGATTTTCCCCAGGAAGTTCACTTCGTAGCGGCGAATCAGCATCGCGGCAATAATCGGGTCTGCGAAGGACGTGTGATTCGCGATGACGATGTATGGCGCGTCGAGATTCAGCTTCTCCCTGCCCGTGCAGTGCATAAAGCAGAACAGGTGGAAGTAAATCCAAAAAATCCCGCGTGCAATCGTATAGATGATGCCCTTTTTGCCCGGAACAGCCATGTGATGCTGGAAATTCTTCTTCTTTTCCGGCTGATTCTGCTCGCTCATGCCCATGCGCCCCCCGTCTTGTCCGCGACAATGCGCAGAATCGCCTCGACCACCTCGTCAAACGTCAGGTGCGTCGAATCGACCGTCACGGCGTCCTCTGCCGCGCGGAGCGGGTCAACAGCGCGGTGCGTGTCCTGTTCGTCACGGGCGCGCAGATCGCGCAGCACATCGTCGAACTTCGCGTCCATGCCCTTATTGACCATCTCCTGATAGCGGCGGCGGGCGCGTTCCTCGGCGCTGGCAGTCAGGAAGATTTTGACGGGCGCGTTCATCAGCACACGCGTGCCAATATCGCGGCCATCCACCAGCATGGGCGTTTCCTGCGCAAGGCGGCGCTGGAGCGCAACCATTGCCGCGCGCACGCCCGCGTACTTGGCGACGGTGGACGCCGCCATGCTGACCTCCGGCGTGCGGATGAAGCCCGTCACGTCGCGGCCATCCACGAGGGTATGCTGACCATCCGCCGCGTGGCCCACCGTCATTGACAACGACTGGCACAGCGCCGTGACCGCCTGTTCATCCTGTACCGGCACGCCCTTTTCCAGCGCGGTCAGGCCGATGGCGCGGTACATCGCGCCGGTGTCGAGGTGGAGGATGCCCAGCCGCTTGGCGACGGCGTCCGCAATGCTTGATTTTCCTGCGCCGACAGGACCGTCCATGGCAATATTCAGCACCATGCGTTGTTGTCTCCTTTTGTTGACCTTTTTTTATGTAGGCTCAAATCGCCCGGTGTCCCATGCCGACGACGACCTCGTTGAGGTGCACCAAGCCCACGGTAAAGAACACCGCGACCGCCACATGCTCGCCGGAGCGGGCGACGCCGATTTTGCCGCCGACGGAAAAGCCCATCGCCTTCTCGCTGACTTGGCACACCGCGTCGTGTGCTGCCCCAGCAACTGCACCTTCCTCTCGGTGCGTATCACTGATGACGCCCTCGCGCTTGGCGGCGACCACGGCGCGCTCAATCATCTTCATCATCGAATCCACGAATGTGCCGCCGAAGTCCGATGCCGCGCCGACAATATCCTTTTCGGTCAACGACGCCTTCAGCTCGGTTTCTTCCTCGCGTGTCGCCGTCATCGCCAGCTGAATCGCCGCACGAGCCACCGCACGGCTGTCCCCGATGATTTCCAGCATTTCCTTCGCTCCTTTCATCCGGCATACCTGTTTATTATACATGATTTTCCCCTTTCCTGCAAGCGATTTTCCTGATTTTTCGATTCTTCACGGAATCTTGGGGGAAGAGCAGCTCGGGGGCGCTCCTGCGGGAGCGCAGAGTTACTGGCAGGGACGCTTCGCTGCCTGCA
>ENA-OYWO01000324-OYWO01000324.1-human-gut-metagenome-genome-assembly--contig:-NODE-324-length-30382-cov-11.040063_pt1 | contig 30382 bp, 30 predicted proteins | sample MGYA00244170_ERZ653397 | MGnify/ENA primary metagenome ERZ653397 (study PRJEB26926, sample SAMN06164906) | human gut metagenome | biome: ENVO:00009003; feature: ENVO:2100002; material: ENVO:00002003...
GAGATCGCTCAGTGTCTCGTGGGCTCGGAGATGTGTATAAGAGACAGTTATTATAAAGGGAAAATTGGAAGGATTGCTCTCAATGTAATAGAACATGATTTTACTACTAGCAAACCAAATCGCAAATGAAGACTGATGCAACTCAAATAAATATAGGAGAGACTAAACTGTATCCATCATCCATACTTGAAATGTTTAATAGAAAGGTTATCTTTCATAATATATCTAGTTATCTCTTTTTTAAAAGAAGTTGTCTAGTCCTGAAATAGCGTTACAACAAAAAAAGTAACATTATGGAAAAGACAGAAACAAAGTACATTAAGCGCACACAAAAAGATTACAGTATGTCCTTTAAACTATCAGTAGTTCAAGAGTATGAAACCACAAAAATAAATTTGGATGCTCTGAAACGAAAATATGGGATACAAGGATGTTCCACTATTAATCGTTGAATTGAAAGATATGGTAACTTTGATATCACAAACAAATGTTACCACCCTATGGAAAAGAGTAAGGATCAAGAACTGTTAGAACTACAATTGCTGGAACGCAAGAATGCCCGTTTGGAAAAGGAGCTGGAGCTAAAGGATATGAAAGCAGAGTTTTTCGACATGATGATAGACATAGCGGAAAAGGAATATAATATTGATATACGAAAAAACTCCTTTCCCGAACAGTCAAAGTATCAGCGGAATCTGCCGACTGCTCGGGATAAGCAGGCAGAAATATTACCGTCAGCAATGGAACATAATCCGAGGCCGGCAAAGGGCCACTGATGTTGTGAGTATGGTACGGGATATCCGAATGGAACTGCCACGTGTAGAAACTCGCAAACTCTATCATATGCTTCATCAGTCACTCAAGGAGAAAAAAGTAGGCAGGGACAAACAGTTTGATATACTCCGTGCCAACCGTCTGTTTATAAAGCCTGGGCGCTCATATCACTTGACGACTAACTCTCACCATCGGTTCCGGAAACATAAGAACCTTGTAGAGGGTATGGAAGTAACATGTCCAGAAGATGGGTATCTGACATCACTTATATAGGTAACAGCAACCATTATATGTACCTTTCTTTAGTTACAGATGCCTATTCCAAGAAAATTATGGGATATGATCTCTCCGATTCTTTGGACACTCAAGGTTCTCTAAACGCGCTGAGGATGGCAAACCGCAACCGACTGTATAGGAACTCGCCATTGATACACCACTCTAACCGTGGCATACGGTACTGTTCCGATGCATATCAGAAATTACTGGAACAATACCACATCATACCTAGCATGACTGAATCTTACGATCCGTACTCTAATGCTGTGGCAGAACGAGTAAACGGAATACTCAAACAAGAGGAACTTAATCACCAGCTATCAGTTATGAAGCAGGTAATAAAGGATGCTGTTTACAAGTATAATAACATCAGGCCTCATTACTCTTGTGGGTATAAAACGCCTGAGTATATGCATCATCAAAAGCTGATTAAAATTAAAAGTTATAAAAACAAACAGTTCAGCAAGACTAACCTTGCTGAACTGTGATAAATAATTTATTTTGTCCAATAGCTGTAACGGTTACTTAGGACTAGTCAAGTGTATGGAGACGAGGCCTACGACCTCCCGTTCGCTTGATGGGTATTATCATATAAACAGCAGCAGATTTGAAAAGCAATATAAGGAGATCCTGAGTGGTTACCGCCAATGGAGTGAGCTCTCTCACGCTGATAAATGGCTTGTCTTTCCCAAGAATATGGGAAGCAGGATCTGTATAGACGAGACTGCTATCAGTGACGGTGAGTTATATACTATAGTATCCAACACTGAAGTCCATGGTGAAAAAGGAAGTCTGGTTGTTTTGGTGAAAGGTGTAAAAGCACAGGATGTTATTAATACGCTGAAACTTATTCCTGAAAATCTACGCTCCATGAGGAAGTCACCATGGACCTTTCCAATAGCATGAACCTCATTGTATGCCGCTGCTTTCCGAAAACCAACCGGACGATAGACCGATTTCATGTACAGAAACTAGCATGCGACGCTCTGCTGGAAATGAGGATAGCACATCGGTGGGATACCATACAGGAAGAAGCCGATGCCATGGAGAAAACCAGGCATTGCGGAAAAGAATACAGCCTTGTTACATTTGCTAATGGAGATACAAGGAAACAACTACTGGCCAGAAGTCGCTATCTGCTGTTCAAATCATCAGAAAAGTGGACGGAAAGCCAAACGCTGAGAGCATCCATACTCTTCCAGCTATATCCGGATATAAAGGAAGCTTATTCACTAACCCATTCCCTGAGAATGATCTTCAATAAGAACAGAACAAAGAATGAAAGCCGACTTTCACTGGCCAAATGGTATGACAAGGTAGACTCTTCGGGATTTAAAAGCTTCAATGTCATTGCATCAACACTATATGAGCATTACGATGAAGTACTCAATTTTTTCAATAACAGATCTACCAATGCATTTGTTGAAGCATTCAATGCTAAAATCAAACAGTTCAGGGCACAACTTAGGAGATTTTTCTTTAGGGACATTCAGTAAATAGTATAAAATTAGCCAACTAATTCATACACAAAGTATTGCGAATTAGTTGGCTTTTTTGTATCTTTAGGTATTCCCCCGAAAATAAGGTTTGACGGCCAAAACGGGGGAAATCCCCCAATAAAGATATGGCTAAGATACAAAATATTTCGGATATTTACCCTACTTTGGGTTTTACAGAATTTGATATTCTGGAAAAATATCGCAAAAGTTTTAATGAGAGTGAACTGGGCAAGCTCCATTCAGTGTTCCCTTTTGAAGTTATGGCAAAAGCCATGGGGTTGTCTGAAAATCGTCTTGGACGCAGGAACATATTCAGTCCTTTCGCAAAGATTGCCATTATGGTCCTAAAAGCCTATACCGAACTCTCTGACAGACATCTTGTGGAACATCTTAACGGTAACCTACATTACCAGATGTTCTGCGGAATCATGATAGATCCGTCTTTTCCCATAACCAACTACAAGATAGTCAGCGCCATCCGTAATGAGATAGCATCCCGTCTTGACATTGAATCCCTTCAGGAGATACTGGCCACACACTGGAAGCCATATCTTGAGAACCTTCACGTGTGCATGACAGAGGCCACTTGCTATGAGAGCCATATGCGTTTCCCTACAGACATGAAGCCCCTTTGGGAATGTCTCGAATAGCTTTACAGATATATCTGCCGGCATTGCAAGGAGCTTGGCATAAGACGCCCACGCAACAAATATGCTGATGTTGCAGATACCTATCTGTCCTACTGTAAGAAAAGGAAAAGAAAGGCATCAAGGACAAGGATACTCATCCATCTGTATGATCAGGCTTCTTGAGAAACTTCTCATACAGATGGATGAGATTCATAGAGATTACGGAATCGTACTACGATATACTCAGGATTACCAAAAACGTCTTTCCATCATCAGAAAAGTTCTAGTACAGGAAAAGGAAACGTTTGAAGGTCGTAAGGTCAGTGACCGTATTGTAAGTATTGACCGTCATTATGTACGTCCCATCGTAAGAGGCAAGGAAACCAAACCCGTCGAGTTCGGTGCAAAGGTTAACAACATACAGATGACGGCATATCGTTCATCGAACACATCTCGTTCAAGGCTTTCAATGAGGGTATACGCCTGAAGAACTGTATCCGTATGCAGCAGAAGCTCATGAAAGTGAGGGTAACATGTGCGGCAGGTGACTCCATATATGCCAATAATGCCAACAGAAAATATTGTACTAAATATGGTATATCAACTTCCTTCGTACGCAAAGGAAGGGCTGCAAATGATAAACACTTGAGAAAGGTTCTCAGAAGTGAGCTATCAAGGGAGAGAGCCACACGGCTTGAAGGAAGCTTCGGAACTCAAAAGCAATATTATTCACTTTCAAGGATAAAGGCACGGAACATGAAAACGGAAATACTGTGGATTTTCTTCGGAATACATACCGCAAATGCCGTACTGATGATAGATAAAATCACGAGCAAAACAGCTAAAGCGGCATGACATGATTTTTATAACCTGAATCAGAAGAGGTCATCAGACTTCTTCGGGAAAGTCATGTCTTAACGGTTAGGATAAAGAGAAAAAATACAGAAAAATTACAATAAAAATGGTATATGGAGTGATTATGTGATATCATCTTCATATGCCATTGTATATTTTAGGGACATTTGCTGAATATCCCTAAATGGAAACAGGATTCAGCTGTAAGTTTGTTCTTATATCTGGATTCTGTTTCTAAAAATAAGCATAAATTGATTCATAATCAACCCCCAGTTATGAATCGGCTGTGTCCATTTCTTCTCAATCTCCATAAGTGAAAGATAAACGGTCTTTTTTACGGCATCATCCGAAGGGTATGAAAGCTTTGATTTTGTGTACTTTCTGATTTTCCCGTTCAGGTTTTCAATGAGATTTGTAGTATAGATTATTTTCCTGATTTCCAGCGGGAACTGGAAGAAAACAGTCAGGTCATCCCAGTTGTTTCTCCATGAAAGTATGGCATATGGATACTTTCCTCCCCATTTCTTTTCCAGGTTGTCAAGTTCCGTGGCCGCAACCTCCTTATTGGGTGCATTATAGATATTCTTCATATCCGCCGTAAACTCTTTCTTGTCCTTGTAAACGACATATTTACAGGAGTTTCTGATCTGATGCACCACACAGATTTGGGTGGATGACTGAGGGAATACAGTACGGATGGTATCCGTAAATCCATTCAGGTTATCGGTACAGGAAATCAGTACATCCTGTACTCCACGTGCCTTTAAATCGGTCAGAACACCCATCCAGAAAGCAGAACTTTCCGATTTGCCGACCCACATGCCAAGGACTTCCTTCAGGCCGTTCTGTTTCAGTCCGACACAAAGGTAAACGGTCTTGTTTATAATCTTGCCGTTATCCCGTACCTTGAAGACAATGCCGTCCATCCAGACTATCAGATAAACAGGATCCAGAGGGCGGTTCTGCCACTCTTGGGCTCCTGGTTTACCTTGTTTGTAATGATGGGAATGGCCGATGTAGAGAGCTCTATTTCATAAATCTCACGCATCTCTTCTTCTATATCAGAAACACTCATTCCTTTGGCGTATAAGGAGATAACAAGCTTTTCTATCGAAAGTCCACGGCTTTCATGTTTGGGCACGGCTATCGGCTCAAACTGGCCGTTACGATCACGGGGTATAGAGATGACAGCTTCTCCATGCTCGGTCTGGATTTTCTTCGGATAGCTGCCATTACGTGAATTACCACTGTTATTACCGGTCACAGAATTCTTTTCATACCCCAAATGAGCATCCATTTCGCCTTCAAGCATCTTTTCCAATACCTGGGCATGCAACTGCTTCAGGAACTTGCTTACATCGGCTTCTGTCTTGAACTGGCTAAGGAACTCCTTGCTTAACATCTCATCAGGCACTACTTGATTCTTTTCTTTCATAATCTTCTTCATTTTGCAAATGTATAAAATAAAAAATACGAGACTCTTTTCTGAATCCCGTATTTCTATTTACACAAAATATTTTATAGTGCCCCGGGAAAGCTCCTTTTTATCGACAAGAATAACCTACTCAACTTAATTATTGGCTGCCCAAGATGAGTAGATGTAATATAACCGTTTTCTCTAGCCCAACCTACAGCTTTATTGCGTATTTCATCCGGATAATAAATTGAAATGATTTTCTTGTTTAACAAGTCCCTCCACATGTTTTGATGAATGTTAACATTGTGAATATCCTCAACACGACTAATGCCTAAAGCTATACACACTGGACTATTGCAGAGATCCCCCCTATTTTCAGTGATATTCATATCAAAATGCTGTTTGATACCGTCAACTAACTTTTTAATCTCCAATAAATCTTTGCATAGGTCAAGCTCAATGATTTCTTTCAATTCTGCATCTGCATACTTATGAAATGTATGCTCTGCATCTATCCGTTTTAATCCAAACGATGTAAGAAACTCAAGAGACTGGATTGCTCTTTTTCTTGCGAGTACCTCTTTCCTATGAAGGTCTTTTTTCTTTGTTGCCATAATGTTGTATATACTAATGATTATTTGTTTCTGAATGCAAAATAACACCTTCAATATGCAATAACGCTGCATATCTTACGCTATTATTAAAATCATATGCACATATGCAGTGTTATTACATATAATATATGTACTTTTATAGCATAAATAAAAGGTATTGTATAAATTACAAATGTCACAGATAATACTTGAAGAATAAATAATAACACAATTCGTATGATTAGTAAAACCTTCAATCGATATATCTGGTTGTTGAATACTTTGCTTCAGCATGGACGATTAACCTTTGAAGAAATTAACAACCGATGGCAAAACAGTTGTCTCGGTGATGGCAAGCCCCTTGCTCTAAGAACTTTTCATGTTCATAGAAATGCAATAGCTGAACTGTTCGGAGTAGAAGTGGCATGTGATGCTTCTACCTATGAATATTACGTATCATCTCCTGAAACCTTGCGAAATGACAGGACTCGTCAGTGGTTACTCAACTCATTCACTCTCTCAAACATGATCGAGGCCGGGCATAATATGAAGGACAGAATTATATTTGAAGACATTCCCAAGGGAGCTGAATATATTCAAACGGTGGTTGAAGCTATGCAGCAGAATAAGGAACTGATGATAGACTATCAATCATTCAATGGACGTAGAGCTACGTTTAACATTCAGCCTTATGCGATGAAGGTATACCATCAGCGTTGGTATATTGTGGGATATCTGAAAGAACAGGAAGAAATCCGCAATATAGCTTTGGACAGAACATTGAATATGGAAATTACTACAGAGACATTCCGATGTCCCAGTAATTTCGATGCGAAGGAATACTATTCCAATACTGTTGGAATCTTTGTAAATGACAAATTAAAGCCTCAAAAAGTCATAGTCAGAGCATACGGTATTCATGTGGAATACATGCGTTCTCTTCCTCTTCACCATACCCAAGAGGAAATAGAATGTAAGCATCAGCAATACAGTGACTTCCAATACCACTTATGTCTTACACCGGAACTTACAAGTCAACTGCTTGCAATGGGTGAAAAAATAAAGGTTCTGGAACCCGTAGAATTAAGAGAAGAAATCAAGAATAGATTATTAAACACACTTAATCGTTATCATGATGAATAGAAATCAGTATCCTAAAGGAAGTAAAAACAAAAGTTCTATGAAAAAAAGAAGTATTTCAAGCAGTTTTTTGGAACAACTAAAGACCGGTAACTTGAAATCCATTACAGACTATGTAAGAGTTGACCCTTATTTAGATCTGGAACTGAGAGGCGATAGCGTTATGATATATTATAGAGGTGGGAAAGTTCTTACAGTCGATGAAAAGGGAGTTCTTACAGGTCTGGTTGATGAATACTATCTGTCGCCTGATACGGAGAGAATCCTACCTTCTATTGAAGGTTTGCATGACTACTTGGCTCATGCAAAACATATTGTAGATATTCATGAATCTACCAAAAACAGTAAATTAGGAGAGAAGGAAATACAGCAAAGGGTGGTTTACGAAAACAATCTGTCTGTGAATGCTGACAAAACAGATTATTTCATTGCCGATGTAGAATGGGCTGATAATAAAGTTTTGAAAGGCCGCGTAGACATCGTAGCCTTCTGTTGGAAACATAAAAAGCCACGTAATCGTATTGTACAGCTGACTTTGATAGAAGTAAAGCAAGGTGATAAGGCAATTAAATCATTGTCAGGACTAAAGAAACATTACGAAGACTATCTTTCTTTTAAAAAAGATCAGGAATCTGTGAACCGTGCGGCTAAGGACATGCTTCTTGTTCTAAAGCAGAAGAAAGAATTAGGTCTTGTGAAAGGGTTGGATAATCTATTTGAGAAAAAGGTTACAGAAAAAGATGTTTGGGGTAACAAGGTGCAGCGACAAGTAGAAGTTGAACCTAAGATAGAAGTTGAACCGGATTTTCTGTTCCTGCTTACTAACTATCATCATTACAGCTCAAATCTTCAGATTGAATGTGAGGATAAGGATTGGACAGATGATTGCAAATTTATCAATGCTTCTTTCTGCGGATATGGGTTGTATAAGGATCTGATCAAGACAAAAAAGGATTTGAAATTTTCTTCTACATAAAAATATGAATATCAAGATACACCGAGGCCTTGATCAGATTGGTGGCTGTATTACAGAGATTTCAACAGATACTTCCAGGGTTTTCATTGACTTTGGTCAGAATCTTCTTGGATGCGGAGAACCGACGACACCAGAGGATGACGAACAAATGGTTCTGGCTATCTTTTCTCAGAACAAGAAGCGACATGAAGCTGTATTCTATACTCATGGTCACGAGGATCATGTGGGACTGTTTGAGTATATCCCAGACAAAGTTCCTCAATATATGAGCGAAGGAACCATGAAGTTACTTTCCATTAAATATGGACTCTTATCGGAAGGTGCGTCACTTAAAATGAGCGAATTGCGGAAACAGAATTGTACTTCAGAGGAATATAACGATGCGGACAGTAACCTGAAAAAGGCTGAAAACAAATGTAAGCTTCTTAAACGTATATGTATCTGGAAAAGGACTGCTCCGCGTAAGGTTCCGAAAAGTATTATAGTCGGCGATATAAAGGTAACTCCATTTTTCAATTGCCACTCCATTTATGATTCGTACATGTTTCTGATAGAGGCAGACGGCAAACGGATCTGGCATACTGGTGACTATCGGGAGCATGGATATATGGGCAAAGGACTTTTTCCGACCTTAAAAAGGTATGCCACCCATATTGATACGCTGATTACAGAAGGAACCATGCTGAAACGTGAAGACAAATGTATTCACGAACGTGATGTTTCCGGCAAGATGGCTTATGTGATGCGGGCTTTTAAATATGTATTTGTGCTTGCTTCTGCTACAGACATAGAGCGACTTGCTGCAATCACAGAAGCTGCAAATGGAGCAGGTAAAACGGTGTATGTGTGGTCAAAGTTTCTGAAACAAACAATGGCTTTCTTTACAGATCAAGAAGGAGAACTCTCTCATGGTTTGTTTTCATTCCATCCTAAATTTTACAATCAACGCCTTTTGAAAAGCGTAAAACGGAATGGCATGGTCATGATTGCAGGTTCATCACAGAAAGAATGTATCAATGGACTTATTAATGAACTTCCTCAAGAAGAAACGTTGCTTATTTACTCATCGTGGGATGGTTACTACAAAGACCCGGTACAGATCAAAGTAAATCCAATGTATAAGGAATTTCGTGAAATGTTCCATAATGTAGTTGATATACATACATCAGGGCATGCAGACCGCAAAACAATAGAGAAGGTTATCAGAACAATTAACCCCAAAAGGATTATTTGCATTCATAAGGAAGCTGATGCTGAACTATAGTGTTTAGGTAATCTATTTTATAATCAGGCAGTGAAAATCCTACAAATATCAGATACTCACAACAAACATCATTTGCTGGTTAATCTTCCAGCAGCTGATGTTATTGTTCATTGTGGCGATTTTACCGAACATGGTACAGAAAAGGAAGTTCTTGATTTCCTTAATTGGTTCATTACGCTTCCTTACAAACACAAGATATTCGTTACAGGAAATCATGATACATGTCTTTGGGATGCAAAAGACATTGAAGACTTACCGAAAAACGTTCACTTCCTTCAGGATAGTGAATGTAAAATAGAAGGCATAACATTCTTTGGACTGGCATACAATCATTCCGAACAAGTCATTCCTCCTGATGCAGATGTATTGGTCAGTCACGAACCGCCATTTATGATTCTAGATAAGGATAATAATATCCATTGGGGAAATGCCGATTTGAAAAAAAAGATATTGGAGGTCAAACCTCGCTATCACTATTTTGGCCATATCCATGGAGCTTACGGTACAGAGAAACACCATGGAATCGTCTTCTCAAATGCCGCATTATTTTATGAATCTTTTCAAATGGAAGGTAATTTCCATCTATTGAAATATAAACCAAAAATATTTGTTTTGTAAATTGATATATTGTAGTAGAGAAAATACATAACACAATTTTATTCTCCTGCATCTCTCGGTTACCTGTTGTATTTCTGCCCACTTTTTCTTATCTTTGGAACAGTTAGAAGCCAATCGTACAAACCATGGAAAATTTCGATTACTCTGTAGTACCCCGTGGATTCGGCCATTGCATAGCCAGCTGCCCGCAGGCTGCGACCTGCCTGCGCCACATCGCTTACGAACACCTGCCCGCTGACAAGGCTTTCGTCCGAATGCTGGTGCCACACATGGCCGAACAGGCGCAGGGAAAATGCAAATACTATTGCCCCAACACCAAGGTACGCTATGCCAAAGGATTTGCCCGAATCATCGACGAGCTGTCGGTGAAGCAGGCGGCTGCTTTCCGCGAACGGATGATAGGAAAGATGGGAAGAAAGAACTATTACGCCTCGCGCAAGGGAGACCGGCTGCTCCCGCCCGCCGAACAGAAGCAGGTACGTTCCGTACTCCGCTCGCTGGGAGCACCGGACGAGAACTGTTTCGACGGCTACACTGACTGCTTTGTCTGGGAATAAACGACGGGCCCCCTGCCCTCACAGCATGTTTCCGCGTGTTTCCGCAGGGGGAACTCCGTTTCCCCTATAAAGAAACGGTCGTTACCATTGAAGGGAACGACCGTTACCATTAAAAGGGAACGTCTGTTTCCTTTAAAGGGAACGGGCGTTTCCTCGTAGGGGAAACGGGGAAAGGTTGTTGCATTCCCAGTTTCCCAGCAGATGTTGGATAATTATCTGTCTATCCGCACAGTCACCGGCTTGCCGCTATACATTCCTTGCGGCAGAGCTATCCGTATGTCGCGGCCGTTCCACTTCAGAGCTATCTCCTTCAGGGAGGCATCCATACAGGCATCGGCCACGGTAACGAAACAGCCCTCCTCTGTTTCGCGAAGCACAAGAGCACAGGGGGCAGACACTTCCAGCTTCAGTCCCTTGGCCTCCAGAGCCGGCGCTTCGGGATAGAACACGGCACCGATGACTTTGCGGTCGGCGGAACGAACTGCCTGTACCAGCGTATCGTTGCGCAACACTTCGAAGGGAAGCTTGCGGGCGGGTTCGCCCTGACCCAGATAGACCGCATAGCCGTAGGTGTCGGCCAAAGACGTACGGCCGTGGTCGGTCCACAGACGCAGGACGGGCACTTCGGCGGGAAAGTCTTTCCGCTGACGGTTCTGCTCGTTCATCCTGGCCCAGTCGGCAGGACGGTTTTCGCAGGCAACGTGTAAATCCGACTGGTAGTCCGGCAGGGCACGGTAGGCAAACTGGCCTTCCTGAACAATCCAGGCATTCTTCAGCTGACGGGCGTCGAGCGTCGTCACGCCCATGGGCAGCGGTTTCTTCCGGCCTTTCTCCAGCAGATACACGGGCGACGTTCTTGCCGTCTGGTCCAGTGTCGTGCGTATGTTTCCTTCCTGCTCCGGTTCCAGGTTGGTGACTCCGGCACCGAGGGCCACCAGGTAGTCGCCCAGGATAAAATACCCCTTGTAGGCCTTGAAGCCATACAACAGCTCGTTTTTCTTCGGATGGCCACCTTTATAGTCAGGATTTTCTTTATCCGGCCCGTACATCTTCTCAAAGATATATCCGCCAGCCGCATAGTCGCCGCCGTCGGCCGCAAAGTTATGACGGCTGCAATAGCCCCGCCAGTTGGTCACAGGCACCAGTCGGTCCATGCCCTCACGGGCCGTCACGCCCGGCGATGCCGTCACGTCCCATCCGCCCATGATGCGGAAATATTCGTCTCCACGGCGCTGGAAGAGCGTCATGCCGTCGGTGGGATAGAAGTTGTAGTTGTCGGCAAAGTCGGCACTCTCCAGACCGTCACAGCGCACGGAAGCCATGTTGACCATCAGGTGGTAGTCTGCCGTATGCTTCATCAAGTCGTCGTTGTTGAAGAACCATCGCGTACCCTGATAGACGCCGCTGGCATATTCCTCCATGCGGATACGCTTGGCTTCCACTTCGGCCAGAAGCTGTTCCAGTTCGGCCTGCTCGGCGGGAGTGAATGATTCCTTCCAGTTATCCACCACGTCGCGCAGCATGTTGCGGTAGGGAATGGCACTCTCCTTGTCGCAATAGACATACGAACCGCGGTCAAGGCACGGCAGGCGGTAACCGTCGCGGTAATACCAGCTGCCACCGCGGAAGAAGGTCATCAGGGCCTCGGCATTCTCGCGGCTCAGGTTCTTGGCCCAGGGCGTGCCGCGAAGAGTCTTCAGCATATCCAGCGCCGCCGATGTGCCGTGAATGGGATATCCCCAGATGAGGCACTGCATGCCGTGTCCCCATCCGGCTCCGTCGGCCGTAAAGCCTTCGGTCCAGAAGGCGTCGCTGTAGGTAGTCTGCGACGTGACGCTGATGCCGCGCTGGCATACCTCGGCCAGCACATCGAGCATCGGCACCGAACTGTACATGACGGCCACCGGAAGCAGCGAACGGTAGGCCAAGGCATTTCCGCCTACCCACCAGACGTGGTTGCGGAAGCGTTCCACCGACACTACATTACGGTCCGTAGCGTCCCGGCGCAAGGGTTGCGTATAGGCCTGAAGGCCGAGTACCTTCAGCATGTCGCAGGCCGCCCGCACTTCGGCACCGGCTTCTCCGCGCTCAGCCCGGTCCATCTCCTCCATGCAGGCAAAATAGATGTTGACCGCTGCCGTAGGGATGGCAAAGCAGGAGGCGTGAAAGCGGGGCTTGTCGTTGGAGCGGGCTATCTCCAGATTGCCGTAATGCACCACCGACCGTGAAAGGCGGTTCAGGAACTCGGTATCTTTCTTCAGACTGCCCCTCCGCGCGACTTCGGCCAGACGGTACACACGGTTCAGCGCATCGGCGATGAAGATACCCGCCCGGTCGTCGGGCGTATTGGCATATCCACGGTCCCAGACGTTCTCACTATTGTACTGCTCTTCCGTCGGATTCAGGTCGGAGAAGGTTCCGTCCTCGCCCAGCAAAGCATACATCCGGGCTGCCTCGGCCTCACCCACCGGCTTCACGGCCCGATGGGGATGACGGAAGAAGTAGTCGCGGAGCTTGCCTACGGCTTCTGTCTTCTCGTCGGCTACACGCTCGCGGGCTTCCCGATAGTAGCGGCGGTAGTTGGTGAAGGCGAACTGGGCCTCAGCCTTCCTGACTGTAAAGTCACTGACACGCACACGGTTCTTCAGCAGACGGAGGGCAAAATAGCCGTCGGCCTGCCCTTTCTCCAGAGAATGGCTGAAAAGCACTTCGCCGTCAACGGCATAGGTGGTGCGCCCATCGGCTACCGTAATCACCACCTCGTACCAGCGGTTGGGGCTGAGCAGATGCGGCCCGTCCGTATACTCCTTGAGCAAAGGCTTCACCCGGTCGTCTCCCTGCCCGTAGTATTCGCCGTGGTATACGCGGAAGCGGGTCGTGCTGTTGTGATTGCCGCCATAACCGACGTAGAAAAGGTTCAGCGTATTGTAATTCTTGAAGACACCCGCACGCCACTTTCCACGCGCATAGATATCGTCGGGATGCTCCGGATCTGCGGCTCCCCAGAAACAGTTCATGTCACTCAGGCGGTCGTACCGTCCGCCATCCATCACCACCTGTATGCGGTAGCTTATTTCATAGTTGCCCGTCAGACGCTCGTCATACCAAAGCGTCAGGCCGTCGGGGGCGACGATTTCCGTCATACCGTCTGTGGCTGTCATCCGGAATTTCCCGGAGGCGTCTTCGGCCACCCATTTTCCGGCATCCAGTTCCGATGCTACGGCCAACAAAGGCATCAGAAGCATCCACAGTCCTAAAAGTCTCAATCTGTTCATGGATTTTCGTTTTTTTCATAAATAAACCAAAGCCGGCAGCGATACGTACCTTCGTCCGTATCCGGCTGCCGGCTTCGAATATCACCAACATTCTCTCTCAATACTTATACTGCAAAGCCTTGTCGTAGTTTCCGCCCTTGACGGGAACCAGTGTAAAGCCCCAGGTATACAGGCGGTTGGCAGGAATGGTGTAGCCCGGCTGTACCTTGGCTCCCCAGCTGTCGTATCCGGCCACGCCTTGCTGCTTCATGTCCAGGCAGACTTCCACGAAATCGCGCGGAACAATGTCGTTCACGTGAGTCTGGCGACGCATGACGTTGCGGGCTTCGGCTTCATTCTTATTGGCAATCTCCTGCGGAGAGCGGTTGCGCCACTGGTAAGGATGCGAAGATTCTTCGCTGTCGAAGTCTTCCACCGTATTGCGCAAGGCATTGAAGCCGATGATGCTGTCGGCCACTACCAGCAGGCCTTTCCGTTTGCCGTCCGAGAAGGCCACCCAACGCGTATCGGTACGGTGGCCGTTCTCCTGCGGACGCACGTAGCGGACGTACATGTCTTCGGCAGTCGTCGTGTAACGGCCAATCATGGAACCGGCATTGCGGTCGATGTAATTTTCTTCAGGACCACGGCCGAAGTATTCCACCTGATGCAGCGAGGCCGGCATCCGGAAGCGTACGCCCAGACGGGGCAATTCGAGCTGACTGCCGTCTGCCTTTTTCTTGCCCGGCGTATAGGTTGCCAGATTGGTATCTTCCAGCACTTCGGTCTTCACAGCAGCGGCGTTGGTAGGAGTGAACTTCAACGACACGTTGACCACGCCGTCCGGATAGATGCGGTAGTTCACGAAGTATTCGTTCCGGGTAGGCAGGTCATAGACCACGCTCAGGATGCGGGTATCACCGTCTTTCTTCACGTCAGCCGAACTGATGCGGAAGTCATGACTGGCCTGCTTCCATATCTGCAGACGCTTGGGGTTGCTGTTTCCATAATCGTTGTCATTGGGCGCACGCCAGAAGTTGGGCTGGATACCAAATCCGTCGGACACATATTCCATGCCGTCCACGCAATAGGAGGTCACCTTGCCCGCTGCCGCATCGAACACGAAACGCACTTTGGACGAAGAAATCTCAATGCGGTCGCCCTCGCGGCTGTCTGTCAGCTTCGGGCCCGATGCCTTGTAGGCCAGTTCGGGCTGTGCTGCCGACAAGCGGAACTGCTCGCAGGCCACTTCATAGCCTTTGGGAACCAACGGCTCGGCCAGGCGGGTCACCACACCGAAACGCACGAAGCATTCCGTCCCAGCCTTGAGGCGGAAGCCCGACACCGGAATGGAGAACTCGGCAGACTGCTGCGGTGCCAGGGCCATGTTCAGACGGCCTTTCTTGCGGGTCTCTCCATTGACCTGCACTTCGTACAGGATGTTGTAGTCTTTCAGATCCGTAAAATAGAATCGGTTCAGCACACGGAATTTGCCTGCTGCGGCATCCACTGCCTCGAAAGCCACGTTCTGATGGGCATATTTCACTTCAGCCATGGCCGGATGCGGCGTGCGGTCGGGAGCTACCAGACCGTTGCAGCAGAAGTTACCGTCGCTTGGCATATCCACTCCATAATCGCCTCCATAAGCCCAATAGGGACGGCCGGCCGCGTCTGTTTCCAGAATACCCTGGTCCACCCAGTCCCAGATGTATCCGCCCTGCAGGTTGGGATACTTGTAGATTTCCTTCCACTGGTCCCACAGGTTACCGTTGGAATTGCCCATCGCATGCGAATATTCCGACGGAACGACCGGACGGTCCGAACCGTTCGCACCGATATAACCCAGCCATTCGGCACTGGGATACTGGGGCACGTACATGTCGGAATTCCACTCCCACTGGGCACGTTCGTAGTTCACGGGACGGTTCATCAAATCTTTCTCCCGTTCCTTCACCCACAGATAGGTCTGGTAGAAGTTATATCCGTTACCGGCTTCATTACCCAGCGACCAGAAGGTTACTGAAGGATAGTTCTTGTTACGCTCATACATATTCTCCGTACGGTAGAGGTGGGGCTTCAGCCATTCGGGGTTGTTGCCCAGCGTTCCCCCCTTGCGCAAGTCGTAGAACATGCCATGCGACTCGATGTTGGCCTCATCATATACATACAGGCCGTATTCGTCGCACAGCTCATAGAAACGGCGGTCCTGCGGATAGTGAGCCAGACGAACCGTATTGATGTTGTGGCGTTTCATCAGCTCGAAGTCTTTCCGCATCAGCTCCTCGGGTACGTAGTGTCCCGTAGCCTCGTTGTGCTCATGGATGTTCACACCCTTGAGTTTCAACGGCTGTCCGTTGATGAGCAGCACGGTATAGGGTTTTCCGTTCTTGGCCAGCTGGTCAATCTGCTTGATTTCGATGCGACGGAACCCGACGTGGAAGGGAACGATTTCGGTCACCTTGCCGTCTTCCTCGACCGTCATCAGCAGTTTGTACAGATTGGGGTGCTCCGAAGTCCAGGTCTTCACACCGGCCAGCGTTGTGCTGAAGTCCACAGTCTGTACACCACCGGCAGGCAGGCTGCACTCCTGAACCGCATTGACCACCGAATGGCCTTCGGCATCGAGCAGTTCGTAACCCACCTTTACGGATTTCTGTCCGGCTGCCCGGTTTCTCATGTCCACTGCCAGACGGAAGATACCGTCCTTGTAAGTGTCGTCCAACGTCGATACGACCCGGAAGTCCTTGACGGCCACCTTGGGCTGTGCATAGAGGAAAACGTCGCGTTCGATGCCGCTCAGACGCCAGAAGTCCTGACACTCCAGATACGAACCCGTGCTCCAACGGAAGATTTTCAGCACCAGGCTGTTCTTGCCCGGCTTTACATAAGAATTGATCAGGAATTCGGCCGGATTCTTGGAATCTTCGTTATATCCCACTTCCTGCCCGTTGATATAGACATAGACACCCGACTTGGCTCCGGCCAGATGGAGGTAGACATCTCTTGTCTGTAACCACTCGGCCGGTATATCTATCTCGCGCCGGTAGACACCCACCGGAATATCGTCGGGCAACAGCGGCGGCTGAGGGTCGCTGGCCTTGAACTCAAACCACTGGTTGGTATAGATGGCCACGCCATGTCCCTGTACTTCCCAGTTGCCCGGCACCTGGATGTCACACCACCCTGCCAGGTCTGCTGTAGCCGAAGTCACATCGGCAGGCAGCCTGCGATGGGAATCGGAATACAGGAACTTCCACGTTCCGTTCAGCAGCCGGTAGAAGCGGCTGTTCTCGTATTTACCACTCAGGGCGGCCTCACGGTCGTCATAGGTCATGAACGACGTTCGGGGCGCCTCCCGATTGACAGATACCGTCTGAAGGTCCTGCCAATAAGGCATTTTCGGTTGTTCCTGCTGCGCCGCAAAGCTTTCTGCCGAAGCCAGAGCCAAGCCGCAGCCGACAACGCATGCAAACATCTTGTTTCTCATGTTACTGTTTTTTTATTTCATTCAACATTATCAATTTATCAATCATTGATTCCTACTCCGAATTGGGTCTGCTGTTTCTCCACCTCCTTTACCTTGAGCTGGTTCAGTTCCTTCCGCAGACGCGCATTCTCTTTCTCCAGTTCGCTGGCAGATGTCTTCCGGTCATCCGTCTGTTTCAACTTGCCCACCTCGGCCATTTCTGTCTCATCCGCAATCTGACGGCAGTCGGTGGGTATACTTTCAAACTCCAGCGTACCTTCCAACGGACGTGCTTCGCCCGGAACTTCCAGTGCAGCTGTCACCTTGATCTTTCCGGCGCGGCCGGTAGCCTGTATCAGGGCCGGAGCCGAACCCCATACCACCGGCATCGGATTCACACAAGCCACGTCACCGCCCAGCAGACGACCTTCGCCTTCTACCGTAAAGCGGATGATGGAGTTGTTCAGGCGCTTCACCGTTCCACGTTTGTCCACCACTTCGGCTATCACCGTCACGACATCCGATCCGTCAGCTTCCAACCGCAGACCTTCGTCGTCCAGGCGCAGGCGGATATGATCGGCCTGCCCCGCAGGATAACGTTTGTGCGTAGCCACTACCTTGCCGTCCATCAGTCCCTCGGCCAGCAGATAAGCGTCGTTCTGCTTGCCGGCACGGGCTTTCGCCTTCCACTCCATGAAGTGGAAAGCATCCGCAAACTTGATAATCGATGAAGGCATACCCTTATGGTTGGGATCTTTCTTATAAGTATAGGTCTTTCCGCCCTTGAACACTGTGAGCCGCACCTCGTCGCAGTTGGAGTAAACCGTAATGTCCTCCGGTGAAAAAGGTGTCAGTTCGTGAGCGATATAGACCATCGGTCCGTTATCGGCCTGCAAGTCGCTCTTCACCGGTTCACGCTGCGACATGAACATGTAATAGGAAGTCTTGGGCTGGCGGAAGGCATCCATGATACCCCCGTAGAAGGGATCGGCATGGTATCCGCGCTGATGGTCGAACGAATGCCAGAAACAGGCTCCCACAATCTGAGACGGTTTCTGACAGATAGTCTCGTAACATAAAATGGGGAAGTCCTTCTGATAGGACGGATTCGCATAATGCTCGGCCTGAAGCAGCATCGGCACTTCACCCCACCCGCGGGCCACACGGCTGTCGGAGTTCTGGGCATTCCAGTCGTCCACGTTGTCGCCCCACTCACGGATAAAATAAGTCTTGTCACTGCGAAGCTTGGACTCGATGGGACGCAACAGCAGGTCGTAATACTGGTCACCGGCCGCTCCGTGGTCGCAAGCGGCTATGCTATAAGGATAGGGATCCTCTTCACCACAAATCTCCAACGCCCTTTTGGCAAACGTTTCGGGATAATGGGTTTCGTTGAGAATCGGTTCCCAGAAGAACAGCGAAGCATGGTTGCGATGGATGCGTATCATATTGCGAATATCCGAATAGATACGCTCGGCAAATATCGGTTCCTTGTTCCAGAACTGCCATCCCGGTACTTCGACCAAAGCAAACAGACCCAGTTCGTCGCATGCATCCATAAAAGCAGGATCGATAACATAATGGGTACGGATAACCTTCAGACCCGCGTCACGCAGTTTCTTGGCATCCCTCCACTGCAGCGAGTTGGGCAGTGCATTGCCCAGCACAGCAAAGTCCTGATGGCGGTTGGTACCCATAATCTTGCCCTTGTACGGTTTCCCATTCAACCACAGGCCTTCCGTCTTCTTGAATTCAATGCTGCGGATACCGACACGCTGACGGTACCCGTCTATCACACGTCCCGAAGCATCCTTGACCAGTATATCCAGATGATACAAGTAAGGCGACTCCGGAGACCACAACGATGGAGCTTCCACTACCATAGAAGCGGTCGTATGAGCAGCATTTCCGTTCTTCAACAACAATTTTTTCTCGGCTTCCTTCACCATCTTTCCCTCTGGATTCTTCAGTGCGAAACAGACCGTCACGCGACAGTTCTTTCCCGAAGCATTGCGTACATGGGCTTTCAGATTGACAGTGGCCTGCGCTTCGGATACCTTGTCATACGACACAAACAGACCTCCTCCGGCTACCTCGTTCTCATAATTGGCATTCGTGATGAACACATCATTATGGGCCACCAGCCAGCAGTCCCTGTATATACCTCCGAAATAAGTGAAATCGAGCATGCTCTGCTCCTTGCCGACCGGATAGGTAGGGTCGTCACTGTTGTCGGCTTTCACGGCTATCACATTTTCTTCACCAAACTTCAACAGCGTACTTACATCCACGATAACTGGCAGATAGCCACCATAGTGTTTCTTTACCAGACTGCCGTTCACATACACCTCGCTTTTGCCCATAATGCCTTCAAAGTGCACAAACAGCTGCTTGCCTTTCAGGCTGTCGGCCGGAGTGAAATGTTTCCGATACCAGGCCACTCCCTGATAATTGGCACAACCGCTGGCCTCCACCGGCAGATATTCCAAACCGTGAGGCACCGAAACAACCTCCCAATCTGTATCGTCATAGTCCACAGCGTATGGCGTTCCATCCGCTTCACCTTTCCAGAACCGCCAGGCCTGATTCAAGGAATAGGCCTCACGCCCGGTATTCGGCAATTCATAAAAACCGGCTGTCGAGAAACGGGCCATGTCAGCATATCCGTGGATTCCCACCAGCACACATATAATAAAAAGAATCAGTTTTCTCATAATAAAACACATAACCTATTGTTCAACGTACAGCCTCCAGGTAAGCCTTCAGTTCCTTTATCTTATCTGGATTCTGTTCGGCTCTGTTGACCTGTTCACCCAGATCTTTCTTCAGATAGTACAACTGCTCGGCAGGCGCATTACCCAATTCCGTATTCGTCAGTTTATTGTAAGCGCTCTTACGGTTGGGATAGATGTATTTCCATTCGCCGTCGGACACCGACAAGGCTCCGGCATATTCAATCACATAATCACGCCCCTTGCGGTCCTTGCCATACCAGGCATCCAGTTGGCCATTACTGTCTTTCATCTGTTCCTTCGTCAGACTGGTCTGCAGGAATTCAGCCATCGTCCCCAGAAAATCAATCTGCGAAACCAAGGCCTTTGACACACCCTTCTTTACTTTGCCCGGATAGTTAACGATGAAAGGTACACGGGTACCGGCCTCAAAGTTGCTGTACTTTCCCCCTCTGAAAGGCCCCCAAGGCCGATGTTCGCCCAGCAATTCCACCGCACGGTCCTGATATCCGTCATCCACTACAGGACCATTGTCGCTTGTCAGGATTATCAGTGTGTTTTCGCGTATTCCCAAGCGTTCCAATGTAGCCACTACCTGACCTACGGTCCAGTCGAACTCAATCAAAGCGTCCCCACGCGGCCCCATGCCACTCTTGCCTGCAAAACGCGGATGCGGCACGCGGGGTACATGAGCGTCGTTAGTGGCCAGATACAGGAAGAAAGGCTCATCCTTGTGCTGCTCCATGAAAGCAATGCCATGGGCCACAATACTGTCATTGATGTCCTGGTCCTTCCACAACGCTTTCTTACCTCCCTTCATGTAACCGATACGGGAAATTCCGTTAACAATGGCCTGGTCGTGTCCATGATTGGGACTCGGCTTCATCACCGTCAGTTGTTCCGGATGGGTCTTGCCCAAAGGCTCGCCGGGAAAAGGTTCCTTGTAGCTGACATAGATGGGATCATTGGGGTCGGCATTGACCACCTTGCCATTCTCCACCCATACACAGGGAACACGATCACCCGTAGCAGCCATAATGTAGGAATAATCGAAACCGATATCCTTCAATCCCGGTTCTATCAGCCGGTTCCAGTCCTGTTCTCCGGTCTTGTCACCCATGCCCAGATGCCACTTCCCTACAGCTGCCGTCGCATAGCCGGCCTCCTTGAACAGGTCGGCCACCGTATATTGCTCCGGACGGATAATCATACCCGCATCACCCGGCGCTATTCCCGTATCCGAACGCCTCCAAGCATAATGCCCGGTCAGAAAAGAATAACGCGAAGGTGTACTGGTAGCAGCCACTGAATGGGCATCCGTAAACATCACGCCTCCATCGGCCAACTTCTTCACATTGGGGGTATGGATGGTCTTTTCTCCATAACAACTCAAGTCACCGTAACCGATATCGTCGGCCATGATAACTACCACATTCGGTTTAGCCGCCTGCTGGGCAACAGCAAAGAAAGGTCCGAACGAACAAGCCATTCCTGAAAGGAAAATAGTATTGAATTTCATGGTATTAAGTAATGCTTTATAAATATATGCAAATATAATCTTTATTCTTTAATAAAAAAGGAAGTACAAACAAGAAAAGAAAAAGCTATACACAATAACATTTACACAGAACTCTCTAAAAGCCGCAAACAAAAAATCCGCTGTTACCAGCGGATTTTTTGTTTGTGACCCGGGTGGGACTCAAACCCACGACCTTCAGAACCGGAATCTGACGCTCTATTCACTAAGCTACCAGGCCTTCACAAAACTAATCAGCTCATTATCATGCTATTATGAAGCAGTATCAACTATTTAAAAAACTCTATTAAGAATGAATTAGTCAACAATTAGTCAACAACCGTTCTTATTGCAAAGATAATTATTCTTATGGGTTCATGCAATGATAATGTCTTATTGTTTACATGATTGCACTTACTTTTTCCTATTTACTGGAATAAATTCATAAATTAGAGTGTTTGTTGCACCCACATTCCGACTTCTATTTTAACTTTATCAAATCAATGAACACTTTCACTCGTGCGAGGTATTCCCGTAATTCATTCTTAAGTCTTTTGTTCCATATATCAGGTGTTTTGGCATTGTAGGCTACTGCTTCTAATCCGTAATGCCTTGCAAGATAGATAGCTCGTTCATTGTGATATTTCTGAGAAATGATGGTTACGTTTGTGTGATTACAGATTCTTTTGGCCTGTAGAATAGAGTAAAGAGTACGTGTACCTTGATAGTCTAAAATAATTGCGCTGTCAGGAATGTTATATGCAATCAGAGAATCCCGCATGGCTGTCAACTCATTGCAACCACCCTGATCTATGTAATTACCACCACTTGCTATAATCCGTCTGATTTTTCCGTGATGATATAATTCAGCCGTTGCTTGTATGCGTGTGTCGAAATAGTAATTGTGCTCACCTTGTGGGGTGACGGGTGAAGTACCCAGTAACAGACCATACTCATGAAAGGGGAGGTCGGACAGGTTATCGTAGCATCTGTTTTTGGCACTGAACATAATGATGCAATGACAGCACACAATGGCAATTATCATTGTTATAAGCATTATGGTGACTGATTGGATAATCCTTTTTAAAAAGACTTTACGCATGAATGAATAAATTTATTGTGGCTTGTATATGTTAGGTACTTTTTCTGAATACTTCCTATAAAACTGAATATCTTCAAAAAAGGTACTCTATGTTTTATGTCTATTTTCCAGCATATTCTACAACTCATTTTAAGAGGAACAGAAAGAAAAATTGGACGGATAAATATTTCATTTACCAAAGTTTTAGTCCATCCATTTCTTTTATAGCTTGCAGTATATCTTCTTTAGTCATGTCTGTTGTTTCTTCCTCTATGCTGATAGAACGAAATTCATAGCTTTCTACAATCTCTTTCTTTTCATCTACATTACTATATACCCAACTACTAAACACTCTATTGGGCATATCAAGGAATGTGATTCTAATATATGCACCTCCCAATATATAAGGAGTAATATCATAAATCACAAACTGGCCTTTTATTTGCTCTTTATAAGGGTCTAATTTTGCATTGCATACTTTCCCACTATTGTAATCATCTAAGTATTTTCGTAAGGTACGAATATATTCATTATCCAGCCAATCACTTCTTTCCCAACCATCAAAACGAATTTCATTAAGCGTTTTACGTGTGCCAATAGTGTCTGCTAATTGCATGGCAGTATCAATAATGGAATCCAGTTTTGCTTTGTCTTGCTCCATACTGTAAGCTGATAAAGCTATTATTACCGTAAGAATTAGAAGCCTAGTTTTCATTTGTTAATGTTGATTTAAAGTTTATCTTATAAATCCATAAGTGGCATATTTCCTCGTTCTTCTTTATAGAAGAGTTTTTCTTGAAAATGTATTTTATGTTTTCATGTCTAATTTCAGTGTATTTTTAATGTATTAATAGGAATATGATAAAAAGGCACTTATGCTTAAAATGCACAAATGCCTTTTTACAAAGATATAAAATATTCTATTTCTTTTTTAATGTAATAGTATAATCATCATAATCAACAGTCATAATGTTGTCTTTAACTTGTCCGTCGACTTGAGTACTTCCATATTCTGCCGTTATCCATCCGGTTGACGGGTCATAAGTATAAGAACTTGTACCGTCATAATAGTCAGAGCCGTCAGGCTTTTGCACTTTGATTTTACAAGTGCTTGTTCCAAATACTACATCAATAATGTAATCGTAAGGATCGGTTCCTGACCATTCTGTTCCTGCGATACTATTTGGAAAAGGTGTTTTCTTATCATCAGAACAGGCAATAAAATTCATACTCAAAATCGTGGCTAATAAAGTCATGCCGATAAATCTTAGAGTTTTCATTTGTTTTTCGTTTTAATATTCGTATAAATTGTTTTTAGATCATCATCATATATAATTAAAGAATCTAGCTTTTTAGGAATTGTAAATCAATATTCAGGTCAATATCTACAATCTTTCTATTTTGTAGAATGAGACTATATCAAATGTATTTATGCTACTTCTGCATATTCGATTATTTTTCACTTGTTCTAATTATTGATTTACATTCATTTTGCATAGAAATATCGTTGGCATTTAGTTTTACAACATTGTAGGCTGGTAAGTTATTGAATAGAAGTTGGATTTTATAGGCAATAGATTTTATTTTTTCTAAAGTTTAACCATATAACCCGGACGCAGTTGGCGTAATGCGTTCACTAAGAAAACAAACAAGTCATCCTTTGGCACATTCAGAATACCAGTTCCATCATAATATATCACTCCATTTCTGCAAACAATTTGATATGGAGCGTAATTAATACGTCCCAAAGTGAAAAACACGCCTTTTGTAAACCGTATTTCATTTTCACATATCTCTATTGCTCCTACATTGGAATGATTTTGGAGATACGAATGTATTAAAGCCGCTAATGGAAACCATGCACGGTTATCAATTTGTTTAACCAAAGATAAGCGAATATTCATCTTACTAAGTATTAAAAGTTTATTTTCATATTGAACAAGACACATAAATCTGTGAGTATTTGTCTGTCTATAATTTCAGGAAAAGATATTCCGCAATCGCGAATTATGCCATTTTCATTTACTACCAAGCCATTTGTGGCAAAACGTTGAATGCCTAATTTCAAACCGAATTTGTAGTAGGTTATTTTTTCTGCATCAATGACAGCTTTACCCACCAATCCATATTGCTGCTTTGCCAAAGAAATCAATTCTTGCAAACGAATAAGAGTCTCGTAATCAGAAACACCTTTTATACCGTATGTTTTTTCTATTTTTATCATGAGAACCGCGGATATATAAGATTAAAAATTTCAGGATTATCAGGTGATGTAGGTATCATAACAGTACCACTATAATCTATTTGTTTGTTTAGCCATCCACATTTGAGGTTTGAGCCGAAACGATAGATGACACTTCCATATTCCATATAGAAATTGGAGAAGATATTCCCTGTTATACCCTGATATTCAATATTGTTACATCTTCCAAAATCTATGTGGTCTTTATATATAATTACATTGTTGTTTTGGGATAACATTATTCCATTTGCAATTATAGACGATAAATGATAAGCAGCGGTACGTGAAATAGATTTTACTGAACAGTCAAGTTTTATATTGATAAAACTATTGTTATTCGTAGAAACTTCCACCCTTACGTCTGCTAATCCACATCTGTTAAGTAATGTTTGGAATATTAGAATCGCATCTGGTTTATTTTCCCCTTCTCCATCTATGAGAGCTTTGCTAAAATATTGTTGTACAACTTTTTTTTTGTTACTATTCATTGCATTTATAATCCTGAAAAAACCTTCCTGCCCTTCCGTTTTCACTATTTCTGGAATAACTGTTTTCATTTCATAAGGGTCAACATCTAATTCTTGAAAAACGTCGTATATAAATTGATTCCCTTTTGAAGTGTCAGCAATTAAACACGTAAGAGTAGAAGCGATGACATATTTCTCTTTTTGTGTAAAAGGTTCGTCCAATCTAATAGTATTAATCATTTTTTCTGATTTAAAGTAAATAATTGTATTTATAATAAAAAGTCCAAGGCTTTGATTTTTAGACAATAAAAAAACGTGGACTTAAAACTTCGTCTACGCACTCTGTCGGTATTGGGGATAACCTTTTGCTGCAATATACGAGTAAAAGCCCACGCCATAGGCGTGAGCATCAACTTTTACTCTTTGCAGCATTCGTCCAATTCCCCAATTTTCAGAGTGCAAGAATAAAGCTAACGCTTCTTTATCTTTATGTCTTATTAGCTGTTAATATTACATAGGCATTTTTTTAAATTATGCTCCAAAATTACAAAAAACACTTGTAAAAACAATGAAAATGACATATTAAAATATACATCAAAGAGGTAGAAAATTCATTCATGCCCATATAAAAGCAATATTTCTGAATTTCCTACCTGTTAAAGATTAAAAGCTAAGACAGTCGTATGTATTCAAAAGTTCTTCCTGTCTTAGTCCAAGATAGCGTTTTGTAATGGCAACACTTGAATGATTGAAAAGCTCCATAAGTTTAATCAAAGCTAATTCTGCATTATCAGAGGATTCAAACACTTTTCTGCCAAAGGTCTTTCTTAATGAATGAGTGGAAAAATGGTCAATCTTTAAATTGTACCTGCTTTTTAATTCTTTAAGTACAATATTCACCCATTGGATAGAATAAACCTTGTTCTTTCCTCGGCCTGATAAAAAGCAAAACTCATTCAAGTTTTGAATATCTAAAGCCGTATGGCAGTCCTTAATGTGTTTCTGAAACTCCTTATTAATTCTCACTTCTCTTCGTTTGCCTGTTTTCTTTTCTGTAATGGAAAACTTAGCTTCTTTATTTAGAAGCATATCCCAAGTAAGTTGTAACAAGTCAGAAATACGTAAACCAAAGAATATGCCGCACCCAACAAGCAGGCTTATTCTATAATTCTTATCCCTGTATAACTTCCTCACTAAATTTGTAGCACTGTCCCATTGCAGGCAGTCGCTTGTTGTATAGCTATTTTTTAAGCTCATGTTATTTCAATTTTGTAGGTTTGGCTATAAAAGTGAAAGTAAAATTGAATTTCATCTCGTAACAGATTGATTATCAAATCACTTTCACTTCTATAAATTAGTGAATCAATAGATGCATAAGACTAGTATTGCTAAAAACCAAAATATGCCTATCGTTACAAAAGGGTTAATACTGCAAAGCAAAATAAATACAGCTGCAAATACGGTAAATCCACATCCTGCCTTTGTCATTGTGTTTTGATTCTCTTTTTTGTCCATAACTTAGAATTTTAGATGTTCATAAGAAATGAGAGATACCCATTTCTGAATATCTCTCATTGTGTAAAATCAGTCAATAAACCATTTGTAGTGTTCGTCACCATGCAAAGCCGCATTAATGCCCTGTGCTATCTCTGTTGCATTGTAGGCTCTATCCAAGAAAGAATCTATATAGCTTGACTTGTTTGCGCCTGTCAGTAGATTGTAGAATCTCCACATAGACAAGTCACCGCCAAAGCCACTAAAGTTCTCGTCTTGCATATAAGCCTTTGCCACGCTGTTAATTTGCGTATCTGTTATAAGTAAACGGGGTATGCTTTTCTGATAGCCTTGTGGCAAACATTGGTAAAGACGCATTTTCCCAAGGATCTGTGCAAACTGGTGTTCAGTCAGATAACTATTCCCAAGCATTTGCATCAAATGAATGTGTTTTGCAGGGTTATAGGCATGAAACATTTCCAATACAGAGCGATATAAATCACCTGTGCTTGAAACTTCCAAATTGCTTAAATATCCGTCTGTATAAACACATAAATTGCAGCAAACCATGTTCTTGAATCCAACAAAAACCTTGAATTTTTCAACAGTTTTCTTTGAATACAGATTCATCTGATTATAAGCACGTACACCACCAACTGAAAGAGTAAGTTCGTTTCCCTCTACCGTTTCATAAATAGTGGGAATCTCAAAGCAAAACATCATACGTTCAAAGTATTGTGTCTTGTCACTTTCTAAAAGTTGGTTTGCAGGTTTATGAATTGCTTCAGGGATTCTGCCTTTGACAATGTGAGAAACACGAATGTCCGGTTTATCAATCGTTTCACCTGTAAAGAATGAATTTGCAGCATCCCAAACCGTTTCAATAAAGGCATTGTGCGAAATTGTCAGTTCGTTGTCCTTACTGAATACAGGAACAATGCAGTCATTCTTTAAATGCTGTAAATCAATCTCCATAGTGTTAGCCTCTATAAAGTGATTTACCTTTTTCACTTTTGTAGTTTCTTCTGAAATAACTGTTGCATCCTCTGCATACTGATTGAAGTTACTACTTCTTTTCTGTGCCATAGCAGGCAATAAAACTAAATTTCCCATACTTGATTTTTTTAATGGTGAATGATTAAGTTTATTTTTTTGTTTTTATTCAAATATGGGTAGGGGGACTGAAAGGTGTAGTTCACTCGTTTGTATATGGCACTTTCCAATTTGAAAAATAGGATTATATAAGCTATAGAGGGGGATATTTTTAATATATAAGGGTATATCTGCTTGTGTGTCTATTTATAGTTTTCTTCATTTGGCTGTCTTGCAGAATATCTGTTTATAATCTCAATGGAATTATTTTTTGTGTTAAAATTGTGTTTTGCTATATAGCTTATATTAGATGGTAATTTTTTTTAAAGAAACTGATTTCTTATTTGTATGTACTTGATTTATAGAAATGAATAAAGATAGCCGAAGCTATCTTTATATTATTCACATCACAATCTTTAGCGGCTCTTTCTTAGGCGGTATTTTAAAGTCTTTGTTTGTCAACACTTTCACAAAATAGTTCAAACTATTTATTGGCTCATTAACATTGGGCAAGCGTTGGGCTAATTGATATTTGATAGAACATTTCTTTATAAGTTCTATGTCATTTATCTGTTTCAATTCCTGTCGTGTATATGGATATTTAACGGCAATTTGTCCTATAAGTTGGGCATTATAAGGAGGAGTTTCTATGCCTTTAGTCTGACAGAATAAATCTATTATATTATAAATCTCCTTATAAAGTGGCTGCGTTCCTTTTGGAAAGTAGCCTGTATTCCCTTTATCGAAGTGGTCAAACATGATTCTATAACAGCTTTTGTACGGTTGAATCAGTTTTAGTTCGATACACTTTTTCATGTACTTTTGAATTGTTCCATACGAGATTTTTAGAAGTTTAGCCATTTCCTTTAGACTGTAATAAGTCAAATTGCAATTATTCAGACAGATGCACTTTATAAGGAGGACAAAACCTTTTATGTCCGTTTCTTCCTTTAAAGGGAGATTCTCAAAATGCAGATTTATAAAGTCACGACTAACCATAATAAAATCTTTAGAGGGAATCACCACCTTATAAAAGTTTTTTGTTTTAGGTTCTCCGTTCTCTCCCTTGATATATTTTCGTGTAATATTAACATAGCCATGTTCTTTAGCCTTATGCAGGTAGCCGCTAATAGTTTCCGTATCATAACCGACCTCTTTAGAAAGAGTTTCCAATAATACGTTTGATTCGCCTGTATTGTAATCACTCTTAAAAAGAAGAGAAAGATAAGCGTATGCTTCTTTATGAGATAGGAGTTTGCCTAACTTTATAGGAAACAGCCTATAACTATTTTCATCAACTACTTTCATGCTGGTATGCGCTTTTTCGTTTTTTTGCCTATGAGGGCTGGAAGCCTGTTAGTTATGTTAATAGTATATATAGTTAATAGTATGACCTTACTTTTTGTATCATCCAATCCTTGAAAATTATATCATCTTGAAAGACAGATAAAAACAGTCTTTTTTAGTTGAATAATTTAAGTTGGAGGTATAGGGCTTGCTTATAAGACAAGCCCACATTCCTATCACTTGTCAAAATCTGCATATAAAGCTTTAAATGCTTCAACGTATGATTTAGCTTCCATAGACTGCCCCTGTTTAGGAGTAAAATGTTTATCCCATTGTTCTTTGTCTATTAGATTTATAGTGTCAATCACTTTTTGTTCATCTTGCTCAATGTCATTATAATATTGTTTTAGCCCTTGTGCGAATCGTCCGTTAAATCTGTCCTCTGACAAAAACTTATGTTCTCTCAAAACGTTTAGAATCTTATCACCTATTTCACGAGTGGACTTATTCAGTTGTAGTTTGCCATAATCTGTTGTATTCTTATAACCCAGTTGAATTGACTTTATTTGTTTAGAAGTCAGATTGGCAGTTCCAAAGGTGTAGAGAGCAAAGATAAATGCCGCTTTGTATTTCTTGCATAATGAGAGTATGTAATCCATTTCCTTATCGTTTGTTGAGATTCCAGAGTTGTAGAAGTCGCCATTGTTCCAAACCTTTCCATTGTTTCGTAAAGCTATATAACTGACTATATCCATATTTTCAGGAATATGTACTTCTGTATATGTAGGCTGCATTTCATTTAATGCAGGAAATTGGAGTGCTAAATCTCTGTGTTGCCCGTCCTCACAAACTCCGTCATAGTTGGGATAGTCTTCTTGCTTTACAACCTCTGACGTAATCTTGAAGTTGCTGATAGTGGCTTCTCCTTTTCCTGTATTTCGTTCAATAGCCATTTTGAACAATTTTCTGTCGCCAATTTTCTTGACAGCTTCATTCATTGGTATATATTCAATCGGCATGGATTCAATATAACCTAAGTTTTTGATTTTGTTATAACAAGCTTTTACATTCTCTTTGTCAATGTTTTGACGGTTGCCCTCTATAAAGCTGTCTCTTATACACATCTCCGAGCCCACGAGACACTGAGCGATCT
>ENA-OYWO01000333-OYWO01000333.1-human-gut-metagenome-genome-assembly--contig:-NODE-333-length-29696-cov-5.060895_pt1 | contig 29696 bp, 20 predicted proteins | sample MGYA00244170_ERZ653397 | MGnify/ENA primary metagenome ERZ653397 (study PRJEB26926, sample SAMN06164906) | human gut metagenome | biome: ENVO:00009003; feature: ENVO:2100002; material: ENVO:00002003...
GTTATTAGGCTGAGGTGCAGACAGGCGCAGCGGCTTAAAATAAACAGGGGCAGGACGCCCCGGTATATGGAGGGAGTTAGTATGAATAAGAAAGCGAAGGTCATTGCTGCTTCGCTCTGTGCAGCTCAGGTCATCACGATGATACCGCTGAGCGCGGCGGCAGCAGAACCGCAGTTAAGCACCACCACGATCGCAGTCGGTGAGAATCACAGCCTTGTTATCAAGAGCGATATGTCTCTTTGGGCTGCGGGCGACAACAGCAAGGGGCAGCTCGGTTTAGGATCGAGCAAGTCCAGCTCCAACGGCGAGAAGGTAATGGACAATATCGTGTATGTTGACGCAAACGAAGATGTCAGCTTCGCGATAGATAAGAACGGCACGCTCTATGGCTGGGGCGACAACTCCGAGGGTCAGATAACAAATAAGGTTTCCGCTGCGACTATCAGCAACCCTACCAAGATCCTGGACAATGTTGCTCAGGTAAGCACCGGAGACGGTCATACAGTCGCACTGCTTGAGGACGGAACCGCAGTAGGATGGGGCAGCAATGAATACGGCGAGCTTGGTTTCTCTACCAATACATACAAGAATTCCGTTACAGAGCTCATGAAGGACGCAGTGGACGTTGCAGCAGGCGACGGATTTACGCTGGTTGTGTCCAAGGACGGCGCAGTTTACGGCTGCGGCAATAACGATCAGGGTCAGCTTGGCACAGGTAACTACAGGGATATGACCTGGCTTACCGTTGTTATTGAGAGCGGCGCTCAGGACGTTGAGGCAGGCGACGAGCATTCCATCGTGCTTATGAGCGACGGAACGGTAAAGACTGCTGGCTCCAATGATTACGGTCAGCTTGGCACGGATTATTATAACGGCGGCAGCGCTAATTTCGGCAATGTATCAGTTAAGGGCGCAAGCGCGGTATTTGCCGGCGGCAACTCCTCCGGCGCAATAGCCAACGGAGTTCTTTACACCTGGGGCAGCAACGAGTCCGGTCAGCTTCACAACGGCAATACCGAGGATCTGAATTATCCGGAGAAGGTTACTACCGGTGCAGTTTCCATTGCTTTTGGGCATCATCATTCTCTCATGCTCAGGAATAACGGCAATATCTCCAGCGTAGGCGCCGGCGTTTCGGGCGAGCTGTTCAGCACAACAAGCTCCATCGTTGCAAAGCCGGAATACACATTGAACAATGTGACTGTTTTCTCGGCAGGCTACGATCACGCTGCTGCGATTGATACCAAGGGAACACTTTACACCTGGGGCAACAACGATAAGGGTCAGCTCGGTCAGGGAGACTATAATGTAAGAAGCGTACCCACAAAGGTGAAGTTAACATACGAAGCAGTAAATGTATGGTGCGGAAACAAGGCAACCATCGTGCAGACCAGCGACGGCAAGGTATACGTTTTCGGTGACAACAGCAACTATCTTCTCGGCATGAAAACCAGGTCGGATATTGTTAATACTCCCACTGAAAACGAGTATCTTTCCGGAACAACTATTGATAAGATAGAGTTACAGAATGATTTCGCAATTGCACTTATCGGCAGCCAGGTATGGGGCTGGGGCATTAACTCTGTCGGCAGACTTTCCACCTGCGGAAGCACTGTAAAGTATCCTGAGGTTCTTTCTGATAAGCTGGTAAGCATTTCAGACATAGCAGCCGGCGACAGCCACTGTGTTGCAATCACCGATAATGGTGATCTCTACGGCTGGGGCAGCAACAGTGTAAAGCAGCTCGGCGGAGACACATCTTCCAGAGTAGTCGATATTCCCGAGCTGATCAACATAACGGATTCGAAGGATAATCCTATAAGCCTGGTTGATATCGCAGCGGACGGAAGCCACACCATCGCAGTAGCAAACGACGGCACCGTTTATGCATGGGGTGATAATTCCTACGGTCAGTTAGGTGATAACAGTTCCAGACTGAGGACTCCTTCTAAGGTTTATGGCAATTCCAGTTATGTTTATTCGTCTCAGAAGTTCTCGGCAGTTATTACTGATGCTGGCGATATCTCACTGAGCGGCAGCAACTCATGCGGTCAGCTCGGCGATGGTTCTACCAAGACCAGAAATACCTTCGCGAGAATCACCAACACTAATGTTACTTCTGCAAGTCTCGGCGGCGAATTTGCAGGCTATATTTCCTACGACAGCAGACTTTACTGCTGGGGCGACAATACATACGGTCAGTGCGGCAACGGCAAGGGCGGTCTGAAGTCTCAGCCGGAAACCGTCATCAGAGACGGTCTGTGCAAGCAGCTGGTACAGGCTGCAAGCATATCGCTTGACAAGACCGATATCACCCTCAAGCCGAATGCCACTGCAAAGCTTACAGCGACAGTAGCTCCTGACAACGCTTCCAACAAGGACGTTACATGGAGCAGCTCTGATACCTCGGTTGCAACAGTAACCAACACAGGTTCTGTAAAGGCTGTAAAGAATGGCTCCGCAGTTATCACCGCCAAGACCGATAACGGACTTACCGCTCAGTGCACCGTTACAGTAACTACTCCGATATCCAGCTTCTCCGTTAAGCCTGCAAAGACCAAGACAATGGATATCGACGGTACGTTCACCATCACAGCAAAGATCTATCCGGCAAACTGCAATGATAAGACCCTGCTGTACTCCTCCTCCAACGAGGACGTTGCAGTGGTTGACGAAAACGGCACAGTTACCGCAGTATCCGCAGGAACTGCAAAGATCACCGTTACCGCTAAGTCCAACCCTGCAAAGACCCGTACGATAACTGTAAAGGTACGCCCGGTCAAGCCGGTTATCACCTACAGAAAGGCTACCACGGACGGTATCGTGCTTGAGTGGGATCTTTCCGACTACGCAGATGGTTATCAGGTATACCGCCGCAATTCCGCAAAGGGTAAGGGCAAGTCGCTGACCGATATAGTTTCCGACGATCCTGATGATCTGACCTTTACTGACAGCACCGCTGTTAAGGGCAAGGTTTATTACTACTATGTAAAGTCTTACGTCACCATTGATGGCAAGAAGCTGTATTCCAAAGCTTCCAAGATCTATAAGATCAAGGCTAAGTAAACCGAACGGAGAGCGCGTTTTCAGGCGCATGGATAATTAACCAGATAACCTCTCTCCCCCCAATATAAATGGAAAAGGCAGAGCTTCGGCTCTGCCTTTTCTCTGTATTCGGCATCTCTCACACCGCCTACATTCTGAGGGCTTCCACCGGGTCAAGGGAAGCCGCCTTGTATGCAGGATAGGCTCCGAACAGCGCGCCCACCGCGCCGGAGGCGAGGGCTGCAATTCCGATCATGGCGAGGTTCACCTGGAACGGCACTCCCGCTATAACGCAGCCTATCCCGGAGATAAGCAGCCCGGCGGCGGTTCCTGCGGCGCTGCCGAGTATCGTCAGAAGCACGCTTTCCGCGAGGAATTCCCGGCAGATATCAAAGCTGGTGGCGCCGATTGAGCGTTTTATACCTATTTCCCGGGTGCGCTCCGTGACGCTCATCAGCATGGTTGTCATTATCGAGATTCCCGATACCGCCAGCGAAATGCCCGCTACAAGCGAAAGCGCGGTGGTAACTATGCTGAGGATATCGTCAAGCTGCGCCTTCTGCGAGAGAAGATTGTTGACGATATACCCGTCGGTGGTGTTGTTGGCGCGGTCAAGCGCGGAGCTTACAGCCTCCACTACCGTGATGTCCGTTTCCATATCGTTGAGCTTCACCGCAAGCTTATCGTAGGTCGAGCGTCCGGTAAGCTGCTGCATGGTGCTTATCGGGATATACATGAACCCCGGCATGATATTCGACAGCATTCCCTGAAGGCTGGACAGCCCGGAGCTTGCAACGCCGATTATTTCAAACTCATGATATTTTCCGCCGAGGAAAATGTTCAGCTTCTTTCCAACAATGTTGCTTCTGCCGTAGGAGCGCTGTGCAAACTGCTCGTCGATAACGCACACCTTCAGGTTTGCGGCGCAGTCGCTGTTGTTGACCAGCCTCCCGTGCTTCGCCTCGAGGGATATTAACCGGTCGGCGGAGCGGTCTACTCCCCAGACGTAGCAGTCAAGCCGCCTGCCTATCATCTTTGCTTCCGTCATGGACGCCATCAGCGGCATAACGTCGTTTACGCCGTCAATTCGCCGCACGGTGGACACATCGTCGTCCGTAAGGGTCACGGATACGCTTTTGTTTGCCGCCTGAACAAGGAGGGTATCAACTCCCATTGTTACCAGAGTGGAGCTTACTTCCTGGGTGCCGATGGTGCCGACGGTGGATACCAGCACCACTGAAAATACGCCGACGGCTATCCCTGCCATAGTCAGCAGGGAGCGCGTGCGGCTTCGGAAAATGCTGGTCAGGGTGGATAAAATGCTCATTGCTCTATCCTCACATATTTGCTGAGTGAAATGTCCTCTGGGTCAAGAAATACCTTGTCGTTTATAGTTGCGCCTTTTATGACCTCTGTACCGTCTGAAAATTCCGCGCCGGTGAAAATCTTGTGCTTGACAGCGGCTCCATCTTCAAGCAGGTAGACATACTCACCCTCCTCGTCCTGACCAATGGCGTTATAGGGAAGCACGCATATTTTCCGCGGGTCTGAGAGCTGGAACCGCACATCGGCGGTAAGCCCTGAGCACAGGCGCGGGTCGGTGGAGTCCGGGGATATCAGCACGTCTACCACGGTTTCTAGAACTGCGCCGCTGTACTGGCTTCGTGCAGAGCCGGCTATCTTCGACACAGTTCCGGTGAATACGTCGTCGGGGTAGGCTGAGAGGGTGAATTCCACTGGCTGACCGGGCTGTATCCTTGCGATGTTCAGCTCGCTGACGGCAGAGGTCAGCACGAGGGAGTCCGTACCCGCTATGGTGGCGATGCTGGTTCCGGACTCCACTGCCGCGCCTGCTCCGGCGGTGGAGATCACTGTTCCGGAGCGGTCGGCGGTTATCTCCTCAGGGATAAGGGACATCGCGGTTGACAGGCTTGCGGTCGCGGCGGCAAGCTGAGAGACCTTCCCCAGGCTGCTGATGAACGTTTCAGAGGCTTTGCGGTCCACCCGGGCGATAACGTCTCCCACTTCGACATGATCTCCTTCCTCGACTGCAAATTCACTGAGCACCAGCGGCAGCGCGGAGGTGACGTCGCCCTGACCGATGTAGCACAGAGTTCCGCTTGTGTTCACGGATTCGCTGTAGTACACCTCGGTGGGGGATATGGACACGGCGGCGGGTACGCTTGCTTCCACTGCGGCAGGCAGGTAGGAGACTCCGGCGGCGAGAGCGGCGCAGGCTATGGCGAGGGCTATATATTTCTTCATGGGCTTCATTCCTTTCAATAAATTCAACAGCAATATTGTGGGAATTTATTGCGGAAATATTCCGGGAGAATCATCAAATTTCAGATAAAATAACCCCCTTGCTTTCACAAGGGGGCGGTCGTATTTAATTGTGGATATTACCCTTAGTTCTCGCTGATGTCATCGAGAGAATCGCGCATCTCTTCAAATGCGCCTGTCATACCTTCTACTGCCATGGTTATTTCATCGACCATGTTTTCTATTTTGTCGCTGAATTGTTCCACGATATTGCTGCAAATTTCTTCAACATCAACATCGTTTGGATTTCCCGCGCCGTTCAGTGCTTCGCTTACTGCCTGGCTTATCTCATGGCTCATGCTGGCGGAAACGTCCGTCATGCTGTTTACCTTGTTGGTGATCTCCTCGATTGTGTATGTCGCGATCCCGTTCAGAGCGTCAGCCTGTACCTGTATTCCCTCCATGACGCCGAAGTTACCAGCAGGCTGCTGAATATTGCCGGTTGCGGCGGTATTGCTGCCGTATTTTCTGCGCAGCTCCCTGGTAGAGTACCATGTATTGGTAGGCCAGCCGTCTGCGAATACGATATTGTGCCGCTGCGGACGTTCGCTTTCGAATTCGTCAACGCTGTCCGGCAGGTCTGCGTAGGCTTCGGCAGGCTTCGCGGAAAGAACCGTCATATACGCTCTCTTAGCCACGAATCTTAGCTGGGTGTATTCGTTGTCGCCGGTGATGAACGGTATTTCGTACAGTTCCCAGCCGTTGACCTTTTTGAGCGGCTTTATGAAATTGCGGTTGAGGTTGTAGGTATAGCAGTTATCGCAGTCGTTGTTGTAGACTACTACGAACCGGCAAACCTCGTCGTTTTTGTCATTTTCGCCGCCGTTGAGCCAGAACGTTAACGTATGCGTGGTGTTCTTCGGCAGAATCAGGGTTTTGGTGACGATCTCCGTCCAGTTGTAGCCCCAGTCGCCGATGGTGTAGGCTTCAGCGAGGTTTCCGTCAGGTCCCTGCATGAAGCTGCGGTTTCCAACATTGGACTTCTGGCAGTCCTTGTTGAAAGACCACTCTCTTGCATTGAAAAGGAGTCTGTTTACGCGCTGTTCGTTCTTGTTTTCGTTAAGGGTATTTATATTATCCATCTTGATGTCCTCCGTATGTGTTACATCGGACACGTCCATCAGACGAATAGTATTGTCGTTCACGAAACGTGCCCGACCTTTTTTGACCAGCCCCGCCGCCCTTTTAGGGTAGGTAAGACCGATGTTTTCGCCGCCTTGTGACTGCACAGAGACGGTCTGTTTGGAGTTGGCTGAATTGGTTCCGTTTTTTGTCATGGGTGTCATCCCCTCCAACTGCGATTTTTGATCAGGGTTTACTCCCTGTGCTTGACAATTTGCTGCATTATTGTTATGTGTGCAGTTCACCATATTGATTATAACATACAATTTCAATACTTGTCAATGCGCAGATAAATAGAAATATTCCGTCTGCATTTGTGCAGACGGAACAAATATGCTTGACTGAAGCTGTGGAATAGTCTCAGCGGGGGTTTTAAAGTTGAAAAGTTGAAATTTTCTTTCGATTATCGCAAAAATATCTATTCATGTTGAAAATACAGGGGATCGACAGTAATAAAAAGAGCCGCGCCATACGGCACGGCTCTATAATAATGCAAATTATGCGAAGTAATCTACGCCGCCCTTGAACAGGAGTTGCTCCTTGTTGCCGGAAACATTCTTTGCAACATTGTCTGTGAGACGCTCGGTGTGACCCATCTTACCGAGGACTCTGCCGTCCGGAGAGATGATGCCTTCGATAGCGTACATGGAGCTGTTCGGGTTGAATGCAACGTCCATAGTGGGGTTGCCGCTGAGGTCAACGTACTGAGTAGCCACCTGACCGTTCGCGATAAGCTGCTTTATTACGCTCTCAGGAGCTACGAAGCGGCCCTCGCCATGGGATATCGGAATATTGTGGATATCGCCGACGTTGCAGCAGCTGAGCCACGGGGACTTGTTGGTGCAGATACGAGTCAGGGTAAGCTGAGACTGATGGCGGCCGATGGTGTTGTAGGTCAGCGTGGGGCTTTCAGCAGTCAGCGGAACTATTTTTCCGAACGGAACAAGACCAAGCTTGATGAGCGCCTGGAATCCGTTGCAAATACCGATCATAAGACCGTCGCGGGCATAAAGCATGGACTCAACAGCGTCCTTGATCTTCGGGTTGCGGAAGAACGCGTTGATGAACTTTGCGGAGCCCTCCGGCTCGTCGCCGCCGGAGAATCCGCCGGGGATCGCGATTATCTGGGAGTTTTCGATGTGCTTTGTAAACTCGCTTACGCTATCCTCCATATCCTGCGCGGAGAGGTTGCGGATAACGAATATTTCGGAATCGCCGCCGTAACGGTTGAATGCGTTAGCCATGTCGTACTCGCAGTTGGTGCCGGGGAATACCGGGATAAGAACGCGGGGCTTTGCGACCTTCACGGAGCTGTGCTTCAGCTCACAGCCGCCGGTGTAGGATATCTTCTCGGGAGCGGGCTTTTCGGGGAGCTGTGCCTTGAATATAGGCTCAAGAACACCGTTCCACTTCTTCTCGAGGGAAGCAACGTCAAGCTTGACATCTCCGGAGGTGATGGTATAGTCTGCAACGGTCTCGCCGATGGTCTTTACGCCGTCAGCTTCTCCGGTGAGCTCCATAATGAACGCGCCGTAAACCGGTGTGAACAGCTCCTCGTCGGTGAGCTTATCAAGCTTTGCGCCGATCTGGTTACCCAGGGACATCTTGAAGATACCCTCTGCAACGCCGCCGTGCGCAATGCTCCATACGGAAACAGCCTTCTTGTCCTTGATGAGCTTTTCAACGGTGCGGAAAACTTCCTTAACGCTGTCGAATACCGGCAGGCCGTTTTCGTCGTACTTCGGCGCGATGTAGCCTATCTTATGACCCGCAGCCTTGAATTCAGCCGAGATAACATCGGGAGCCTTAGCGGTGGATACTGCGAAGGAAACCAGCGTCGGCGGAACGTCGATATGCTCGAAGGTACCGCTCATGCTGTCCTTGCCGCCGATTGCGCCGCAGCCCATTTCAAGCTGTGCACGGTAAGCGCCGAGCAGCGCTGCGAAAGGCTTGCCCCATCTCTCGGGTTTGCCCTGGGTGCGCTCGAAATATTCCTGGAATGTCAGCCAGCAGTGTTCGTATGTGCCGCCCGCTGCGACAACCTTTGCGATACTTTCAACTACCGCGCATACCGCTCCGTGATACGGGGACTGTGTGGATACAGCCGGGTCGAAGCCCCATGCCATTATAGAAGTCGTGTCGGTCTTTGCGTTCAGCACAGGTAGCTTCGCAGCCATTGCCTGTACAGGGGTCTGCTGGGTTTTTCCGGAGAACGGCATTAGAACTGTAGCGCCGCCGATGGTGCTGTCGAAGCGCTGTACAAGACCTCTCTGCGAGCAGATGTTGAGGTCTGTTACCATGCCCTCCCAGTCAGCGGAGGTGTTCTTTCTGCCGGTGGAGTAGGATACCTTTACGTCGGGTACTGCAACGTCAGTGTGCTTCTCTGCGCCGTTGGAGTTCAGGAACTCGCGGGAGATATCAACGATGGTCCTGCCATTCCAGTTCATGCGGAGCCTCGGCTCGGACTTTACAACTGCGACAGGTGTGGATTCAAGGTTCTCCTTGGAGGCGAGCGCGCGGAACTTGTCGGCGTCCTCGGGTGCTACTACTACAGCCATTCTCTCCTGGGACTCGGAAATTGCAAGCTCGGTGCCGTCCAGACCGTCGTACTTCTTCGGAACTGCGTTCAGGTCGATCTCCAGACCGTCCGCAAGTTCGCCGATGGCAACGGAAACGCCGCCTGCGCCGAAGTCGTTGCAGCGCTTGATGAGCTTTGTAGCCTCGGGATTTCTGAATAATCTCTGGAGCTTTCTCTCCTCGGGAGCGTTACCCTTCTGTACCTCAGCGCCGCAGGTGTCGAGGGACTGTATGCTGTGAGCCTTGGAGGATCCGGTAGCGCCGCCGCAGCCGTCGCGGCCGGTACGTCCGCCGAGCAGGATAATAATATCGCCGGGAGCCGGGCGCTCTCTGCGTACGTTCTCAGCAGGAGCCGCGCCGATAACTGCGCCGATCTCCATGCGCTTTGCCATATAGCCGGGGTGGTAGATCTCTGCGACGTGACCGGTAGCAAGACCGATCTGGTTGCCGTAGCTGGAGTAGCCCGCAGCGGCAGTGGTGGTTATCTTTCTGGGCGGGAGCTTACCCTTGATGGTCTTTTCGACCGGCAGCAGCGGGTCGGAAGCGCCGGTGACTCTCATTGCCTGGTATACATAGGAACGTCCGGAGAGCGGGTCGCGGATAGCGCCGCCGAGACATGTCGCAGCGCCGCCGAAAGGCTCAATTTCGGTCGGGTGGTTGTGGGTCTCGTTCTTGAACATGAGGAGCCAGTCCTCGTCCTTGCCGTCAACGTCTACCTTGATGCGGACGGAGCATGCGTTGATCTCCTCGCTTTCGTCGAGATCCTTCAGAATGCCGTCTTTCTTGAGCTTTTTCGCGGCGAGGGTAGCGATATCCATGAGGCACAGCGGCTTGTTGTCGCGGCCCAGCTCGTGGCGGTCCGCCTTGTATTCAGCGTATGTATCTGCGATGTAGGAGGGCTTGATATCCGCGTTGTCGATGATGGTGCCGAATGTTGTGTGGCGGCAGTGATCTGACCAGTAGGTGTCGATCATGCGGATCTCAGTGATGGTCGGATCGCGGTGCTCGCTCTTGAAGTAATCCTGACAGAACTTGATATCGTCGTTGTCCATTGCAAGGCCGTAGTGTACGACGAAATCAGCAAGCTCGGCGTCGGTCTTGTTTATGAATCCGGTGAGAGTCTCAACGCTGGTCGGAATGGTGTACTTTACTTCCAGGGTATCGTACTTGTCGAAACCGCACTCGCGGGACTCGACTGCGTTGATGAGGTAGTGCTTGATACGCGCGAATTCTTCGTCGGATATCTTTCCCTTGAGCACGTAGATCTTAGCGTACTTAACAACAGGGCGCTCGCCGGGGCAGAGCATCTGAATGCACTGTGCCGCGGAATCTGCACGCTGGTCAAACTGACCGGGCAGGAACTCAACGGCGAACATGCGCTCGTCAGCGGCGGGCTTCGGGAGCTCGTAATATACCTCGTCTACCGGAGGCTCGGAGAACACGGTGGGAACTGCGGCTTCAAAGTTCTCTTTCGGGAGCTTTTCACAGTCGTAGCGGTTGATGATCCTTACATTTTCGACGGTTTTTATGCCCAGCGCGACATTGAGGTCGGCAAGCACGGCACCGCCGTCTACCGCGAACCGCGGCTTCTTTTCAACGTAAATACGGTATACCATTGTTTTTCCTCCATATACTCACAGCGTATCGCTGCAATAATAATATCATTATACTACTAAACCGGCGTAAAATCAATATGCCGGGGTGCTGAAATATGGCGGCTCCGGCTTTGATAATTTGGTTATTTATTCTTCCTGAGTTCCGGATATGTCAGCGCGGGAGCGCAGCAGCGCCGCGTACTCCTCGCTGGTGCATTTATCGGCGAGGGACAGAAGCTCCTCGGAGGTATCGCAGGCTTCCTCTATCGCCTTGAGTATCGCCCAGTTCAGACCGTCGCAGTCCGGGGAAAACAGTCCGGTAAGCTGCGCCGCGTCGTCGTAGGAGAGGGGCTGGCTGAAATTCAGCAGCTTGTCGTATTTTTCGAAAAGCTCGTCTGACATCTCCGAGTCTGCGGGAATGGGGCCTAATGCTAAAAGCTGTTTGATGCTGCTTGTCATGTGATTCTCCTTAATCAGAATTTCGTGGTTCCGGTGCAGTAGGTACCGTCGGCGGAGGTCAGCTTAACCTGTACCAGGGAATGCCGCGGGATATCCTCGCCATAGATACGCACGGGAATATAGCTTCCGGTAAATCCGTTGCAATAGTCGGGGGAAGTGCGTTTTTCGATGAGCACTGTATGCACCGTGCCGACCTGTGATTCAAGGAACTGACGTTCCAGGCGGTCGGCAAGGGCGCTCATTTCCTTTGCGCGGGAGGATTTGACCTGCGGTACTACCTGGTTGGTTCGCATTGCCGCGACCGTCCCCTTGCGTATCGAGTAGGGGAAAACGTGTATCTTTGCAAATCCGACTTTTTCCGCAAACGCCATGCTTTCGGCAAATTCCTCATCGGTTTCGCCCGGGAATCCTACCATGATATCGGTGGTTATGGCGCAGCCCGGGAACACATTCCGGAGCATTTCCACAAGCGCCAGATATTCCGCGCTGGTGTAGCGGCGCTTCATTCTTTTCAGCACGGCGTCGCTTCCGGACTGCAGCGACAGGTGGAAGTGCGGACACAGTTTCTCGCAGGCTTTCAGGCGCTGTATCTCATCGCCGGTGAGAGTGTCCGCTTCAAGGGAGCCGAGCCGGACGCGTTCAATGCCCGATACCTGAGCGGCTCTTACCGCGTCGGCGGGTGTGTATCCGATATCTTCCCCATAGCAGCCGAGGTTTATTCCGGTGAGGACTATCTCGCGGTTTCCGGCGGCCGCCGCCTGCTCAGCCTGGCGGGTTATTTCCTCCGGGCGGCGGGAGCGCACGCGCCCTCTCGCAGTGGGGATTATGCAGTAGGTGCAGAATCTGTCGCAGCCGTCCTCTATTTTGATGAAAGCGCGGGTGCGGTCGAGGTCGGCGGCTGAGGACGCTTCGTCAAACTCGCGGGTGAGCGGCTGTACGCAGGACATGCGGCGGTGCTCCGCGATGAATTTCGACACCATCGCCGGTATTTCGGATTTGTTCGCGTTTCCGGTGATTATGTCGGCGGCGGAGACGTCGCGGACGGCATCCTCCGGATATGCCTGCGGGTAGCAGCCGCAAAGCACGGTTATTCCGTCGGGGTTCAGCGTTTTGCAGTGGGAAACGGTCTGGCGCGCCTTTTTTACGCCGACGCCGGTGACGGCGCAGGAATTGATTATATACACGTCGGCGTGGGAGTCTTCCTCCGCCGGGGAGTACCCTGCGGCAAGGAATGCGGCGTGTATCGCGGCGCTCTCGCAGGAGTTCACCTTACAGCCCAGGGTGATTATACTGAATGTCATGGGTACCTCTTTTCGCACGGTTTGCCGATAATATCGACTGGTGTGGTGCGGTTTCGTAATTTTAGCCAAAACCAAAACTTCATATAACAATATTATAGCTGATTATTCCGAAATTTGCAATAAGCTATTGACTATTTTTCAGTTTGAGGATATACTTATTTACAGAGGAAATAATATCCTCAGAAGAATGATTATCACCAAAGAAAGGCGGCGGTTTTTATGAAGAAAATGAAGATCAGTCTCGGTTCTATCGAGGCCGTAAAGGAGTTCGTGGCACTCACCAACAGCTACTCGTTTGACAGCGATCTCGTATCCGGAAGATATGCGGTCGACGCTAAGTCCATCATGGGTATTTTCAGTCTCGACCTTGCAAAGCCGCTGGAGTTTGTTGTTCACGATGACGGCGCCAAGGCTGACGAGCTGCTCGACGCAGTTCTCAAGTTCAGAGCGTAATTTTATTCTGGAAAGGAAGCATTATTATGACTACAGTAAAAATCAACATTAACACCATCAACGACGTCAAGGATTTCGTAACTATCGTTTCCCGCTGCGAGTATGACGTTGATATCGTATCCGGCAGATACGCCATCGACGCTAAGTCCATCATGGGTATCTTCAGCCTCGACCTCTCCAAGGAGCTGACCCTGAATATCCACAGCGATGACTGCGCAGATTTCCTCGACGCTATCAAGAAGTACATCGTTAAGTGATAATACTTGATGACTGCTTCGGCAATCTAACGCGTATGCGGTCTGGACGTTCTTCGTTCAGACCGTTTTTACATTTATGCCGGATTTGTGTGTTTTGCCGGATTTGATATATGAAAATTGCATTTTTGGTAAAAAATCCGAAAATAATATTTACAATCGGGCGTAATAGTGGTATAATAAATGTGTATTTAAAGTCGCGCTGACGTCCTGCCGGCGCAGGAAAGGATACTACTATGGATATCAAAATCGAATTAACCAAAAACCCTAAGCCCAAGCCCGCTGACGAAACCAAGCTCGGCTTCGGCCATATCTTTACCGACCATATGTTCGTTATGGACTACGACGCTGGTCAGGGCTGGCATGACGCACGCATTGTGCCTTATGGTCCGATCGAGCTTATGCCTTCCGCGATGGTCCTTCACTATGGTCAGGAGATCTTTGAGGGCATGAAGGCTTACAGAACCCCTTCCGGCGACATTCAGTTCTTCCGCCCCGAGGAGAACTTCAAGAGAATGAACGTCTCCGCTGAGCGTCTCGTTATCCCGCAGATCAACGAGAAGGACGCTCTCGAGGCTCTTCACAAGCTCGTTGAGATCGATAAGGACTGGGTTCCGCATATCGAAGGCGCTTCCCTTTATATCCGTCCGTTCATTTTCGCGGCTGATCCGTTCCTCGGCGTACGCCCCGGTGAAAAGTACTATTTCATGATCATCATGAGCCCCTCCGGCGCTTACTACAGCACTGGTATCAATCCCGTAAATATCTATGTTGAGACCAACTATGTCCGCGCGGTAAGAGGCGGTATGGGCTTCACCAAGACCGGCGGCAACTACGCTGCTTCTCTTGCGGGTCAGGACGAGGCTCACAAGCAGAACTATTCTCAGGTACTCTGGCTCGACGGCGTTGAGCGTAAGTACATAGAGGAAGTCGGCGCTATGAACATCATGTTCGTTATCGACGGCGAGGTCGTTACTCCGTCCCTACAGGGCAGCATTCTTTCCGGTATCACCAGAAAGTCCGCGCTTGAGCTTTGCAGGAAGTGGGGTATGAAGGTTTCCGAGCGCCGCATCACCATTCAGGAGGTTGCTGACGCTTACGACGCAGGCAAGCTCGACGAGGTATTCGGAACAGGTACGGCGGCTGTCGTTTCTCCTGTAGGCCACCTCAAGTGGGGCGACAAGGTAATGGAGATCGGAGGCGGTAAGATCGGCCCGATCACCCAGAAGCTCTATGACACCATGACAGGTATGCAGTTCGGTAAGATTCCGGACGACATGGGCTGGATCGAGAAGCTCTGATTCTGCTAACAGATCAAATATTTCCGCGCTGGTATTACTTTTGATGTACCGGCGCGGTTTTGTATATGGTTATTTGGAGGTAATTTACTATGAAGAAAAAACTTGCTGTAATTATTATGGCGTTTATAATGATGATATCGGGCTGTTCGATGGCGCTGTCACAAGGCGAATATTATAACAGATTCTCCGAGAACTATAAGGCGTATAATAAGAACTTGCTGTCGCTGTCGGCAAAGTTAGGCGATGCGGAGTCGGATCCCGGCAGTGTCGACTGGGACAGCTTTGAGAGCGATCTGAAAGGCGCCCGGGACAGTCTTGACGCTATTGAGAAATTGTCTCCGCCGCCGATATACAGCGCCCAGCACCGCAATATCTGCGAGGATATACAGTCAGAAAGAGAATGGTGTGAGGCAGTTGCAAAGGTAGCGGAGGACAGGGAATTAACCGATGACATGCTTCAAGAAATCACAGACGCAGCTTATTCGTCACAGTTTCATACATCGGTATTCAATCTGATAATGCAGATGAAAAAAGATGGGGTTTCAACGAATTAAACGCCGAATATTGCAGACTACATTCCGGTAAATTAACTGCATGATTAGGGCGCGGCCGAGGATATCGGCTTGCGCCCTCTTTTTATGGGCTGTATGCGGGTCAATAAATACGACAGCTTTATTCAGTATAAGCTGTAAGAGTTTTTCTGAAAATCCTGTGAAAAAATTTTGCCGGGGTTGACAGGCAATTGATTATGGTGCTATAATTATCATGTTGCAAAAAACGTAAAAGAGAGGTGAGCAGAGTTGAAAAATGGTGACAGTCACGGGCAAAGTACACGGTATGACGCCCGGAATTGCGGCTCTGCCCGCTTTTATGAATAAATAGGCGCATACTGTGCCCGGCTTCACTTTCACTCAGATGCAGCAAAATTTGATGAAAGGCAGGGTACTATTATGGCAATGAACGAAGCAGTTATCAGGGATCGCGCAGCGGAGATCGCAGAGCTTGTCAGGAGCGATCTCTCACCGAAGGCGGCTCAGGAGCGGCTCGCGGAATATCATGCAGGTGATATAGCAGCGGCGGCGGAGCTTCTCAGCGCGGGGGAGCGCACGAAGCTGTTCCGCACGCTGGACATGGACGAGCTTGCGGACGTTTTCGAGTATTTCGAGCCGGAGAATTCCGCGGAGTACCTCAAGGAAACGGATCTCGGGAAAACTGTTCTGCTGATCGGCAAAATGGAGACCGACGCGGCGGCGGACGTTCTTAGAGAATTCCCGAAAGAAAAGAGAAATCAGCTTTTCGAGCTTCTCGACGAGGAGCTCAGGAGAAAGCTGGAGCTTATCGTGTCGTTTGACGACGATGAGATCGGCAGCCGAATGACCACAAACTACATTTCGATAAGCTCCGGAATGACCGCGGCAGAGGCTACGCGGGCGCTGATGAATCAGGCTAAGGAAAATGACAACATCTCCATACTTTTTGTTACGGCAGAGAACGGATTTTTCTGCGGCGCGGTGGGGCTTAGGGAACTGCTTACCGCTGAGAAGCACTCGGAGATAAAGCCGCTGATACAGCAGAGCTTTCCGTATGTTTACAGCACTGAAAAGACGGAGGACTGCATAGAGCGGCTCAAGAGCTATTCTGAAAGCAGCATTCCCGTGCTGGACAGCGGGAATCACATTCTCGGAGTGATCACGCTGGAAAGCCTCCTGGAAGCTGTCGATGATGAAATGGGCGACGACTATGCAAAACTCGGCGGTCTGTCAGAGGAGGAGGATCTCCATGAGCCGCTTTTCGCAAGCCTTAAAAAACGTATGCCGTGGCTGCTTATACTGCTTGTGCTGGGTATGGCGGTATCCGGAGTTGTCGGCGCATTTGAGAAGGTCGTGTCGCAGCTTACGATAATCATGGCGTTCCAGTCGCTTATACTCGATATGGCGGGCAATGTGGGAACTCAGTCGCTGGCGGTGACTATCCGCGTGCTGATGGACAAGGACCTCACAGCGGGCAAAAAGCTCAAGCTCGTTGCTAAGGAAATGCGCGTCGGACTTTCATGCGGGCTTATTCTCGGAGTGCTTTCGGTACTGTTCGTAGGGCTGTATATCATGCTGTTCAAGGGGTATCCGGTAGGGTTCTCGTTTGCGGTATCAGCTTGTATCGGTGCGGCTCTCATGCTGGCTATGCTTATTTCCAGCGGAGTCGGCACGCTGGTTCCGATGTTCTTCAAGAAGATCGGAGTTGATCCGGCTGTGGCTTCCGGTCCGCTGATCACCACCGTCAACGACCTCGTGGCTGTCGTTACCTATTATGGACTGAGCTGGCTTCTGCTTTTGCAGGTGCTTCACCTCGGCGGATAAAATACTGAACGGGAGTGTACGCTCCCGTTTTTTGCGCCCTGATACTTGACTAATGAGCGGTTTTGCGTTATACTATATAAGTAACTATTTTACTGTCCCTGCAAGCCATGCAGGGCTGAAAGGAATCAAACATGAACAACACAGAAAAGACCCTCGACAAAATCGTTGCCCTCTGCAAGGGCAGAGGCTTCGTTTACCCCGGCAGTGAGATCTACGGCGGACTCGCTAACACATGGGACTACGGTCCCCTCGGCGTTGAGCTCAAGACCAACATCAAGAACGCGTGGCGCAAGAAGTTCATTCAGGAGAACAAGTACAATGTAGGACTGGACTCCGCTATCCTGATGAACCCGCAGACATGGGTGGCTTCCGGCCACGTAGGCGGATTCTCCGACCCGCTGATGGACTGCAAGGACTGCAAGACCCGTCACCGCGCAGATAAGCTCATTGAAGACAACGGCGGCGACGCAAACGGCTGGACCAACGAGCAGATGATGACTTACATCAGGGAGCACGGTATCAAGTGCCCGAACTGCGGTTCCACAAACTTTACCGATATCCGTCAGTTCAACCTGATGTTCAAGACCTTCCAGGGCGTTACAGAGGACAGCAAGAATGAGATTTACCTCCGCCCGGAGACTGCTCAGGGTATTTTCGTTAACTTTGCTAATATCCAGCGCACAAGCCGCAAAAAGGTTCCGTTCGGCGTTGCTCAGGTAGGTAAGTCCTTCCGTAACGAGATAACCCCCGGTCAGTTCATTTTCCGCGTGCGCGAGTTCGAGCAGATGGAGCTTGAGTTCTTCTGCAAGCCCGGCACCGACCTTGAGTGGTTCCAGTACTGGAGAAGCTACTGCAAGAACTTCCTGCTCTCCCTTGGTCTGAAGGAGGAGAATATCCGCCTGCGCGACCACAGCCCTGAGGAGCTTTGCTTCTACTCTAAGGCTACCACCGACTTCGAGTTTATGTTCCCGTTCGGCTGGGGCGAACTCTGGGGCGTTGCAGACCGCACAGACTACGACCTGACTCAGCACCAGAAGACCTCCGGCAAGAGCCTTGAATACTTCGACCCCGAGACCAACGAGAAGTACATTCCGTATGTTATCGAGCCTTCCCTCGGCGTTGAGAGACTGTTCCTTGCAGTTGTATGCGACGCTTACGATGAGGAGCAGCTCGAGGACGGCACCAGCCGTACAGTAATGCACCTGCACCCGGCTCTGGCTCCTGTTAAGGCTGCTGTGCTGCCGCTTTCCAAGAAGCTCAGCGAGAAGGCAGGAGAGCTTCACGACGAGCTTGCTAAGTACTTCAACGTTGATTTCGACGACGCTGGCGCTATCGGCAAGCGTTACCGCAGACAGGACGAGATCGGTACTCCGTTCTGCATTACCTACGATTTCGACACCGAGACAGACGGCTGTGTAACAGTACGTGAGCGTGATTCCATGCAGCAGGTTCGTATCCCGCTGACTGAAGTCAAGGCTTACATCGAGGAAAGAATTTTCTTCTGATATCCTGTTTCAACAATATTGCCCCTTCCATTCGGGAGGGGCAGTTTTTAGAGGTTCCTATAATAAAATCCCCCTTCCGGCTGGAAAGGGGGATTTTTGTCAAATATTCGGGCGCCCGTGCGCCTAGTAACTTAGCGTCCTATGATTTTTCTGCGGACGAACATCAGCAGGAATACAGCTCCGCCGGCGGCTGCGGCTATTCCGATGATCAGCATTACCGGGTGAGATTCTGTGTCTACGCACTTTATGTAGAGGTCGACTATATAGTTGTCAACTTCGTCCCTGGTGTATCCTGCGGAGATAAGATAATCCCTTATAAAGCCTTTGTCCTGGCTGTCCATCTTTGTTACCTTGCCTTTGAAGTGCACAGGGCTGATGTCCTCGCCGTTAGACCATGCGTCGTACTGGTCGTCGAGGGAGTTTATCAGCTCGTCAATCGGGGTGTAGATACCCATGAAGCAGTCGTCGCCTGCGTCTATCAGATAGAACTGGCCTATGGATTTATTCTTGTCGTCGTTCACGATTTCCTCGTACGAGCCGTAGTTTACCGGGAGGTCGCCCTCGATCATCATGCCTTCCTTGAAATCGCTCCACTGCAATGTGCTGTAGTCGGCTCCCTTCTTGGCGTAATCAGCCATTTCTCCGCTGATCATCACGATGAACGCAATTCCTATTCCCAGAAGCACTATTCCCGTGTAGAGAAGCCTCCATGTTCCAAATCCAACTCTCATTTCATTACCTACCTTTTGTTCAGTTTGTTTTTCCGGCGGTTATGCCGCCAAAGTTAATTATACCATAATTATCGTTTTGTGTCAATATTTATCCGGAATTATCAACAGATATCTATATATGTTAAATTGTAATATAACAAATTGTAAAGCTTTTGTTAATCGTTACTCTTAGCGGAATCTTAACAGCATATCGGTTGACATTTGCGAATGGTTATGGTATACTTTTAGTATACACAGAGCAAAAATATCCCAGTAATAAAAAGGAGAAGGAACGTATGTGGACGATCACGGAAAAGCAGTACACCAACGAGGACGGCGAAAGTTATACGGGCTACGGTGTGGAATTCGGCAAATGTCTTGTTGAGGACATCACCCCAAGCAGAACAGCTATTCAGCAGTTCGCTGACGCGCTTAACAGGTTTGACGCATCGCCTGTCCATATTTATGAGATAATTGAGAACTATCTCGCTGAGCTCTGCTGATTTTGACGCTCCAGACTGCGCGGACTTCCCCCGTCCGTGCATAAGAAAACCGCCCGGTGTCCCCGCCGGGCGGTTTTTTTATCTTACATAATACGGGTTCGGCTTGCACAGAATGATTATCAGGTCTATCAGGGTGCCTAACCCCAGAAGTCCGAACGTCAGCAGCCAGATAATTCCGGTGCCTATCTTGCCTTCGTAAAAACGGTGGATTCCGAATTCGCCGAGGAACAGGCACAGGAAAAATGCTATCCACTTATTTTTCGGCTTTCCCATCGGAATCATCGCGGCTGTGTTCAAGTTATTATTCGTATTGTTGTTGCTGTTGTTAATGATTATAGGCTGTGCCGCTGACGGCGCAGTGCGCAGCTCCTCGACCTGCCTGCCGCAGTGGGTGCATATTACCGCGTCAGCAGGAATGACTTGTCCGCAGTGCTTGCAGAATTTTGTCGATCCATTCACAGGCTGTACTGGCTGCTGATATCCTCCCTGGGGTACAGCGTCCTGACGATAGGGCTGATATGCATTGTTCTGGGACTGACCCTGCCAATTTACCTGCTGCGGGATATTATTCGGAACTCCCTGGGGGTATGTCTGCGCTGGCTGAACTGGCTGAGCATACTGCTGATAGGGCTGCGCCTGCTGCGGAGCCTGTTGGTACTGTACCGGCTGCTGTGCGTATATTTCTCCAGTGGCGGGATCTCTCCATCCCTGGTTGCCGCCCTGAACAGTCTGACCTGCCTGACTTGCCTGACCAGTGGGCTTAGTAAGGCTTACTCTCGAATTTTCGTCCATATATACCTCCACGAACCAGCTCCCGGGTTTCAGGGAGCACGATAATTTCCATACTACAAGTTTATTTTACCACACAACATGTGATTTGTTAATATGATTTCACTACATTTTCACACTCTGCGGGAATTTTGGGTATTATCGCCAAAACTCTGGTCGGTTTTTCTTACAATATACCGAAAAACAGCGCTCCCGCTGTCCGGCGGGAGCGCATATATCTAAGCACTGATGTGATTTATTCCGCTGCGTAGAACGTATAAACCATCTTTATCATATCCCCGTAGGTGAAGTCTGCCTTTGCGTTGAGCTTGTTTCCGCTTACAGCGCCCATTGCGTATGCTATAGCGTAATAGCCAACATTCTTATCGGTGTCCTTAACGTCGCTGAACGGAGACTTGTAGATGCCCTTCAGCTCCGGAATGGCGTCGCCTGCTACAGACTTTGTGAAGATCACCAGTGCGTCGCCGCGGGTCAGCTTCTTGCTTTCTTCGTCGGTATTTACGCCCATGAGCTGCTCGAATACTGCGGAATCGGCGGTGTCGTTCTCGCTGAACTTTTCAGTGGAGATGAGGTATCCGTGATCGTCCAGTGCCTTCGCCATCTTCAGTATCTTCTTGTCCTTTATGCCGGAGAGGTCGTTCGCAGCATCGGAGGCATACTGCCAGTCGTACACCGGCTCGCCGGTAGTCGCGTCAACGTAAACGTCGGAATCGGTGCCGTATACGAGCACGGTCTTGGTTTTCTTATCGGTAAATCTTGCGAGATAGTAGAGGTTCAGGTCGTTGTTTTCCCAGAACTTCTGCATTACCATGTCGGTGCTGAGCATTCTGGAGGAATCGGGAAGCTTAACGTCAGTATAGCTGTAGCTGTAGTTAGTCAGCTTCATATCTGCATTAAGGCCTACGCTGATAGAATCTCCGCTGACCAGTATGTCGCTGGAGTATCTGTCCCAGGAATGGCTGCTTCCGTTATAGAATGTTTTGTTGTTCTGGTCTGTCCAGGAGTAATCAGTGGAAGGATTGCCCTTGTATTCCACAAAGCGGTCGCCGGCGTAGGTCTTTGCGATCTCCTCGGCGAGTTTGTCAGCCTTATCGAGGTCATATGAACTGGATCTGCTGTCACGGGTATCCCAGAAATAATAGCTCATTATCTGACCGCTTTCCGCGTCAACGGTGATGTTGACCTCCTGCCAGTTCTGGGCTGATTCTACTGCCGGAACGCTTACAGAACCGTCCTCCTCGACTATCTCCTCGTAAACGTAGTCGTTCTCGTCGGGAACGTAGCTGGAGAAGTTCGCGGTGTAGTAATACTTGTCCTTACCGGTAAAGCTTACCTTGTAAAGGTCAGATGAAACAAGCTCCATATCAGTGGAATAGGTCAGCCACTTATCCGCCTGCATGAGCTTTATTACAGCTTCGCTGCTTGCGTAGGGGAGCTTCTTATCAAGCTCTGCCTGCTCCTGCTCGGTGAACTGATAGCCGCCTTCGCCGCTGCCCTTTCCGGTGTCCATGTCGGCGACTGCATCTTCGGTTTCGTTGCTGCCGTCATAGTAGCCGTCGGCGCTGAAATCACTCTTTTTGCCGGTGAACGCGTTTATCTCGCCGTACTGGCCCTGGCGGTATACCAGTCTTGCGGTCACTTTTTTGGTCTGCCAGTCGTAATCAAACTCATACTGCGGGGTGAGCTGTATCATCTCAGCGTACTTCTGCTTTGCCTTGTCAAGTGAGATAGCGGATTTGCTGTCCCTGAAAGACGCATTGACATGCCAGCTCATGTGGAAGCCTATGATATCGCCGGTGTCCTTGTCTAGCACTATGGAGCCGCGGTCGTTGCTGACCGGTACGCCGTTTTTGGTTCTTACGAAAGAGAACTGCGCTTTGCTGCCGTACATGGTGATGTTAAGGCTGTCACGGTCGATGGAGATAACGTCGGCAACCGTCGGATTCAGCTTCTTGACCGCTGCCTGAGCCTTCTTGTAGAGCGCGTCGCCGGTGAGCTTTGCAAAGTGGCTGTCGGCATTCTTGAACGAATACATGGAGCTGTCGAAATAGGACAGTATCAGGCTTCCGCATACGGTTACTGATACTTCCCTGTATTCGTCTGCGTCGGCAGGGGTGCTCCATGTGAGGTTGTAGGTGGTGGTCTTGTAATTTTCAGAGGTGTTGTAGCTGAATTCGGTCAGCTCCTCCGGAATGTCAAGGCGGGTCTTTGCGATCGTTATTGCGGAAGCGAGGGCTTCGCTGTTCTGTCCGTCTGCGAATGCGCAGATACTGGTCGATGTGAGCGCGGTAACTGCCGCCATGCTCATTGCAAGTATTCTTCTTTTCATGGTGAAACCTCCCTTGGGTGTTTGATTAATACTCCGGACTGTCTGTATCCGGCGCGTTTTTGCTTTGGATCTCCCGGGCGTTCGACCCGTTCTGTCTATAAAACAAAGTTCCCCATAAAAAGGTTGCAAGTTTTTTTATATTTTGGTTTTTGCCAGGAATGCTTTAGCCCGGTTTACAAGCAGCCGGTCGTTGTCGTAGTTCAGCACCGCCCCTGCCTGACCTATCTCGACCCAGCGCACATCGGCTATTTCTTCTTCCTGGCGTTCGCATTCGAACGTTACCGCCCGGGCAAGGAAGTACACTACTTCCTTGGTTATGTCCCGGCGTGGGTTGAATACCACTACCTGGCGGAACGACGGGTCGTCTATTGATACATCGATGTTCGTTTCTTCCTTTATCTCGCGGATTGCTGTCTGCATTTCGTTCTCGCCGGGCTCCATGTGACCCTTCGGGAACGACCAGCAGCCGGATCTTACATGCTTTATCAGCAGGATCTCTGTGTTCCCGTGGCGCTTCCTGTATACTATTGCACCGCAGGATTTCTCGTGATTCATGCCCCGTTTGTCCTTTCCTCTTACTACTATATATAATATAACGATATCTCTTGTCCCGGATTCTCCGGGCGCTTTTACTATTTCTATACTATTATAACACATATCCGGACGTTTGTCACCATATATTTTTGCAAACCCGCATTCTTATGCAGATGGAGTTTACGATGTGAAAAAGCATTGATGTTTCATTGTCTTAAACTAACAAACTTATAAAACGCAACATTGTTGATTTTTGTTAAGAATGACGACAAACTCACAGGTTTGATTTTTAGTGATTTTTACAAAAAGAAAACGTTTAAATTACAGATTTTTACAGAAACTCGGCTTTTAATCGAATGATTACAAATTGGTTACAAATGAGATTTGTGAAACTTCAACAAAATTATGAACTTCCGTTCGTTTGACACTGACAAGGAAAAGGGCTATAATACAAACCATCGAAGCGAAAAGCTCCGTGCGGCCTTTTGTGCTGCTTTCAAAAAAGAGAACGATCAGAAGCCGACTTCCGCCTTAGCGGAGGGTAGATAGATAACAGGCTTCGAAATGCAAAGCTCTGTTGGGGACAGTGCGTTTTGCTTCAGCTTAGGGCTTTCCCCAAAGCCTGACGCTGTACGGAAGTTACACCCGCATTCCGGCACCTGCCGGATACGGGGAGATTGCCGGGAGGGCATGAGTAACTACTCAGGAGGCAAATATGAAACCACAGATGATAAACGCCAAGATGAACAAGCTGGATCTCAGAAGCAGGCTCGTCAAGGCGGCTATGTTCGCAGCCACGATATTTATGGTGGCAGTTATGACAGGTTCGATCTACTTCAAGGATCGGGTCTACATTACGGATAACGGCGTTACAAGAGAACTCATGACGTCTGAATCCGATGTTTACGCTATACTGAAGCTCGGCAACTACCAGCTCAGCAGCAACGACAAGGTATCCTACGAGGAAGTCAGCAGCAACACCGCCTACATCACCATTTATCGCGCGTTCGACGTGAACGTCACCGCTGACGGCGAAACAAAGGCAGTTCCGATGATAGAAGGAACCGTTGCGGACGTCCTTGAGAAGGCAGGTATCACTCTCGGCGAATACGACGAGCTTTCCTGCGAACTCACCGACCGTGCTTACAAGGACATGGACATCACCGTGACCCGCGTTGAGTACGTCACCCGCGAAAGCACTTCTGATATCGCTTACGACACGGAATACACCGACAACTGCAACCTCGCCATAGGCACAGAGAATGTTGTCACCGCCGGAGTTAACGGCAAGTGCGTATACACCGTCAAGGAAAAGTACGTAGACGGCAAGCTGACAAGCCAGGAGCTTATCAGCGAAAAGACCACCGCAGAGCCTGTTACCGAGGTAATCGAGCGCGGCACGGCTTCCGCTGTTCCGTATTCCAAGACTTCCGACCCCGAGGCTGTGAAGCTGGTAAACGGCATTCCGGAGAACTACACACGCGTTCTTTCGGGTAAGTCCACCGCGTACACCGCGGGCTACGGAGCGCGCACTGCAAGCGGCAGAGCCGCCGAGATAGGCACCTGCGCCGTAAATCCGAACGTTATCCCTTACGGGAGCAAGCTTTACATCGTATCCCACGACGGCAGAAAGGTATACGGCTACGCCGTTGCCGCTGATACCGGTCTTGGCCTGATGGACGGCACCGTGCTGGTCGACCTTTATTTCGGCAGCATGGCGGATCATTATTACGATAGCTGCGCATGGGGCGCTGTTCAGGTTGATATTTACGTTCTCGAGGAAGGGAACGGCTGATAAAAAAGGCTGCGGATCCGCAGCCTTTTTAAATTATAGACATTATAAGCCCGGGAGGCTCGCTGCTTCCCGGGCTGTGTTTTATTTGTAGAGGCTGCCGTAAGCTGCGCAGGCTCTGTAATCGGCGCCTTCAAGGTCGGTGGTGCCGAATGCGCTCCATGCGTGCGGGCGGAACAGGCGGTCGTCAGAGAGGTTATGCAGGGATACCGGTATCCTCAGCATGCTTGCCAGGGTGACGAGATCCTCGCCGATGTGGCCGTATACGAAGCAGCCGTGATTTGCTCCCCAGTTTGCCATGACGTTGTAAACGTCGGAAACGGCTACCTTATCGGGAACCGTGATGGGGGCGAACCATGTGGAAGGCCATGTCGGGTCCGTTCTGCCGAGGAGGGTCTTGTTTACGTCCTCGGGGAGCTCCACTGTGTAGCCTTCGATTATCTGTATTGTCGGACCGAGGTGCTTTACGTAATTCACGCGGGCGAAGGTGCAGGGCATAACTCCCTGTGTGGAGTAGCTGGAGGAGAATCCGCCGCCGCGGAAGTATCCGAGGTTTGCGCAGGGCCAGGTCGTTGCATTCAGGCATGCGTCGATGTCCTTTTCGGTCATGTCCCACCAGGGCTTCATTACGCTCTCGCCGTTCTCGTCCTTTACTGCACCGGTTCCGTCCAGCGCTGCCGCGCCGGAGTTTATCAGGTGGATAAATCCGTTTGCCGCTTTGCCGTTTGGAGTCCAGCCGGTCACGCGCTTCACGGAATCAGGAGACCAGTATGTGCGCACGTCTGCGAATACCGCTGCGCGTCCGGTCAGCAGGTGCAGGAACATCAGGGTAGTTCCGTTGAGCGTGTCGTTTTCCGTTGCGAAGGGGATAGGCTCGCGTGCGCCGTTCCAGTCGAAGGTGGTGTTAAGTATAGCTTCTGTGAAATCAGCATTGGGCATGAAGTCCGTCCACATTCTTTGACCCTGGAATCCGCCCAGTACGGCGTTCCTGCCCTTGGATTCCTCAAGCCAGCCCATTTCTGCGAGCTTCGGGTTGCCCTTGAGGATATCGCGGATTATGCAGGTCATCTTCGCGATGAACTCCCAGTTCTCCTCCTTTTCCTTTGCGGAGAGTACCGGGCGCATGTAGGTCATGCCCGGGGTGGGGTTGATGTCTACGCCCTCGGGGCATTTCTCCTTTATCCAGGCGAGCGCCTTCTTGTACTCGGCTTCATCGTATATCCCCAGCTTTTCGCGGCGGATTATCTCGGTCATGTCGACCCACTCGGGGTGTATACCGAGGTAATCGCGGAAGAATTCCTCGTTGCAGTAGGCTCCGGCAATACCCATAGCCTGTGAACCGATATTAACGTAGCTCTTGTTCTTCATGTCGCCGACAGCCGCTGCACAGCGTGCAAACCGCAGTATCTTTTCTTCAACGTCGGAGGGTATAACAGTATCGTCGGCGTCCTTTACGTCGTGCCCGTAGATGGAGAAACAGGGCATGCCGATCTGCGCGTATGCGGAGTTCGCCGCTGCGAGGAAAACCGCGCCGGGGCGCTCGGTTCCGTTGAAGCCCCACACTGCCTTGATGGTGTTCGGATTCTCGTCGATTACCTGGGTGACGTAGCACCAGCAGGGTGTTACTGTGAGGGTCGCTACGATGTTTTCAGTGGCGAATTTGTCGGCGCAGGCTGCGCTTTCTGCGATTCCGCCGATGGTGGTGTCCGCGATGACGCACTCCATGGGTTCGCCGCTTGCGTGGCGTACTTTACTGCTGATGAGCTCCGCCGCCGCCTTTGCCATGTTCATGGTCTGGACTTCAAGGCTTTCGCGTATTCCGAACTGTCTTCCGTCAATGACGGGTCTGATTCCGATTTTTGATAACATTGGTACTGTTCCTTTCAGATTTCTCCGGTAAACGGCCATGCGTTTACATTGCTTCATGTACAATTATACCAAAAACTCTTCCTGAAATCAAGGAGTTTTTCGGAAAATATATAAAAACATGCGCAAAAAAGTCTGACTGGTTGAAAATTTTATATATGACGAGTGGGGGAAAACTCTTACTTTCCCCCACACCCATTTAGTTGTTTTGGTTTCGCGCCTACGTGCAGAGTTGCCGTGCTTCGCACGGAGGTTTCGCCCTTGTCGCCCGATAAAATGGAACCCTGGTCGCTGAATTATGGTTTCTCGACGGTCTTAAGCTGAACCTGAACGATGCCGCTTGTATTGTCAATCCTCGCCTAGTTTCAGCGCCTTGTTGATGTTTATTTTGCGTATTATGCCGCCAAGCACTGCAAAGCCGCCTATCAGCATTATCGCTATTATCACGTACATCTTTATATAGTCGCCGGGATCTCCCTGCACGCGGAACGGCGGTACCTGGTCGGCTGCGTCGTACATCGTGCGGAACATCGGTACAAACATGTCGCTTGCAATGCCGCCTATTACAAATCCCATCGCGATCGACACCAGGCTCACAAGAAGCTGCTCCCAGCCCAGCGTTGAGATGACTTCGCGGAACGTAACGCCCATCGCACGCAATACGCCGAACTGCAATGTTCTGGAGCGTATGGAGATTATCCAGTATATCAGGAAGCCTATGACCGTCATCAGCATTATTACGACAAAGCCGAGGGTCAGCGCGCCGTTCATTCCCTGGAGCGCCGGGTCGGTCTTTTCTTCAATGAGCATCTGGCTGCTGTCCTGGATACGCTGTATCTTCAGGTTCTTTGCCGATATGTCGGCGTAGAGCTGCTCGCTTGTCGCGCCGTCCTGGAGTTTCAGCCATATCTGGTAGGGCTGAAGCTCGGTCAGCTTACGGATATAGTTGTAATTGCATATCAGGAAGTCCTTGGCCGTGGTTTCGCTGGTGCTCGAGTTTACTTCCACCTGCTCGGTGGGGTCAAGCCCCGGCCAGTAATCTACGAATGCAAGCACTGTCAGGTCTATTGAGTCGTTTCCGCTCAGTTTTACCGATATCGTGTCGCCGAGCTGCACGCCCTTTTCCTCCCAGCCCCTGGACGCAAGCACGCCCGCCTTGTAGTCCACAAGGGCGGAGCAGTAGTTCCACCAGTGAACAGGAAGCAGGTCGCTTCTGAACCATGCGGTCTGTGAAAATTTGCCCGGCTCTATCGCCATAAGGGTGGGGTCTACGTCGGAGCGCTGACCGTTGTATGTCGCGCGAACGTCGGTGCGGAGCACTCTTGTGGCGGTCTCAACGCCGGAGAGATTCTGGAAGTCGTCCATGTCTATTTCAACATAGCTGGTCTCGTCCTCGACGTTTTCAAGCCGCCAGTAGGCGTCTATCACTACGTCGGCTCCGTTGGAGTAGTAGATGCGGTCGGATTTGCTGTTGTTTATCGCCCGGGCTGTATTCGCTGAGAATATTCCAAGCGCGAAGGTCACGGACAGGAACAGCATGAGGAAGCGCTCCCTGCCGCCCTGTGAGCGTGCTACGGAGGTTATCGCGATGTACTGCGGTACTGTCCAGAAACGTTTTCCTATATAATAGACAAGCCGGAGAACGTAGGGGTAAACTCTTATAAAGAGAAGCCCCGCGCCCATGATGAACATTGTCGAGAAAACAAAATACAGCGGGTTTATCGTGCCGTCGGAGACATAGGTGCCGTCTGCGAAAAGGCGCTTTATGCTCCGCGCCGTGAAGAAGTACCACACCAGCGAGCCGCCGAGCAGTATCACGTCGATACAGAGCTTTTCCCACAGGGACATTTTTACTACCCGCGCCTTGCTCTGCTTGTACTTTACTATAGAGAGCTTGGAAGCGGGGATTATCGGGAGCATGGTGGTGATGAAGAATATCACCACGGCAAGCAGCGCATAGATGAACGCGTCAAGGCTGAGCTTCACGGAAAGCCCGGTGCGGTTCACGAATTCCAGGAATCCGTTTGATACGCCCAGGAAGCTGCACAGGAGCATTCCTATGAACGGAGCGGCGATGAACGTCACAAGTCCGAGCACGCCTGCTTCCATCGCGTATATCGCGAATATCTGACCGGAGGAGGCTCCGCGGCTCTTGAATACCGCGATTTCGTTCTTCTCCTGCTCAACGTTTAGCTGGGATACCATGAACAGGTAGAATGCAAGCATTACTATCGTCGGTATCTGGAGTATCCAGAGCATGGATTTCAGGTTTGCGGCGCGCACCGCGTATTCCGACAGGATATCGTTTATTCCCATTGAAAAGCGGAGGTCGTTCGCGGGGTATATGGTGAAATCCTCGTCTATGGTCTTGGTTATGGAACTGAGGTCGTTCAGGTCCATCTTCTGATAATCGAAGGAGTATCGGATATCCGCAGAGCCCAGCGTTGTTACGCCGGTGTCGAGGTAATCGCCTAGGAAAGTGTCGTAGTCGATGAGAAATGCGTTGAGATACGGCTCCATCGTTTCTGACCAGTAGCTGTCGTTTTCGCTCGACTGCCGGAATACTCCGGATACCGTTACGTACAGCGGCTCGGCTGAGGTGTAGAAACTGTTCTGTATCTCGTATGTTCCGCCGCAGGATATTCCCAGGGTCTTGAGGCACTCCTCGTTGCATATGACCTGGAATGTTCCGTCGGGCTGCTGACCGGGAGCGTACATTCCGCCCTCTATGAAGGTTACGTGATCCTCAAGCCCGGTCATTCCTATGACCTTGACGCGGGCGGTCTTGCCTGTGGTGAGGTACATGTAATCATCATAGATGATGGTCTTTTTATTTGCCTGGGGCATGTCTATCTGTCTCTTATACACATCTCCGAGCCCACGAG
>ENA-OYWO01000397-OYWO01000397.1-human-gut-metagenome-genome-assembly--contig:-NODE-397-length-27265-cov-7.162918_pt1 | contig 27265 bp, 31 predicted proteins | sample MGYA00244170_ERZ653397 | MGnify/ENA primary metagenome ERZ653397 (study PRJEB26926, sample SAMN06164906) | human gut metagenome | biome: ENVO:00009003; feature: ENVO:2100002; material: ENVO:00002003...
AAAATTAAAAAATGAAAAATTACTTCTTATTGAGACTGCTACGCGTCGACGCATCGACAACCTCCGGCTCCGGCTAAGAAGCAACAACTGCATCCAAAGTAACATCAATAGTCTGAGTCGAAGAAGCAGTCACCGTATCCGACTTGGTAACATAATCCGCTTTGGAAACCTCATACGAAACCTCAGTCCCTTTGTCAACCTCAATGGTCTTCTGCTCCACACCATTCAGCTTAACCGTAGCATCAGTAGGCGTAGGATTAATGGTAATGGTCACCTTCTCTACAGGAAGCGCCTCTAATGTCACATCAACCGTCTTCGTCGAATCTGCTACCACAGAACCACTCTTCGGCGTGTAACCCGTCTTCGAAACCTCATACGAAACAGACGAACCAGAAGCAACTGAAACCGATGACTGAACCGTGCCGTTCAATTTAACCTCCGCGTCCGACGGAGTGGGATTGATGGTGATTGTGAACATCACAGGCTCCGGGACCGGAACGGCAGCCACAAAACGAGACAGCTGAACCTCCACATTCGCCTCCGACGCTACAAGAGAACCTGTAATATTCTCAAAACCTTCAGAACTGATGGTATAAGAGACTGTCGAATCACGCACAACCAAAGCCTCAGCACGACCACCAACAGACGTAAAACTGTCGGACCCAACAGTTACCGTGTACTCATTGCCATCGCCAAAAGCACGATGGAAAACAACAACCGAGAATAAATCCGAAAAAGTCACACCAAGTTCTTCTGCAAGAACCTTCGTATTATAAGCCACAACATCCAGCATAGCCACCGGAGAAGTGAACTGCGTCCGAACCATTGATTTTAACTGTGCCATAAAAAACAATTTTAATTTCACGGATATATAATTGCTATACCTTTACAACAAAAAAGACTTCTCTATAAAGAGAAGTCCCGAAAAATAAAAACACAACGAGAGGGAAAACTACTTCCAGCGACCAAAAGCCTTGTAATACCCCGTCCGAGCAACAAAAACATCCATAACCATCATGACTTAGATAAACTCATGATAACATCGTAAGCATAAGAAGACCCATCTGCCTCACTGCAACCAGAAGCTACGGCATCCGCCCGCAAAACATTATACAACTCCATAGTATCAACATCCCAAGAGTCCATGACCTGACGACGAGCATCCAACCCCGACGAAACATCTACAACATCCTCATAAAAAGCCATAACAACCACGAATTAAATTACAAAGACAAAAATAAATAAAATAATCTTAAAATGCAAAACAAAATGAATAAAATTACTTTAACACGCGGCGGAAATAATAACCCTTCGTAGGAGAATCTCTATCAAGACCACGCGCTACAGTAGACAAACCAATACCCATAACTCGAGACGCCTCTGATATAGAAGGAAAAGACCCATATAAAGAACCATCTAAATTAAAAGCATCAACATTAGTAGACCAACCATAGTGCTTCTTCTTGACCGTGTTTTTAAGTCTACCCATGCTCGCGGCAGCCCGAGCAACACGATTCGATATATCCTCTGCAGACGCACCCGGAAAAGCCCAGATATAACCTCCAGCGGACGCACGATCGCCTGTACCCTCTGCACAAAACATAATAGCTGCATTATCGGCTCCAGAAGCAATAGAAGCCTGATGATACGACGGATAAGAAGCAACAAAAACACCGTCTAAAGTATACTGATCGACAGCAACCTTGGTGCGATGCAAACGCTTAGGCTCCCGCAAGACTCTAATAGGAATGTCAATATCATCTCGACGCCACTGATAACCACCAGCTGACTGCAAGTTGCCTTTAGCTGCCTTCCCTATCAAGCCACAACTTGTACCAACCAAGCGTGCAGCCTCAGACATACTTACAAAAGATCTGATAAACTTACCCGACATTGAATACTGTGAAACGGAAATCGGCTGATTGCTTTCTATAACTGAGATCTCATCTGCTGACAACACACGCGCCGACTCGCCGGCCCAACGCCACTGGAAACCATTATGTGCAGGCCGAAGCCCTCTACAACATCGACAAATACTCGAATGATGGGAACCAGTCTGTGACGCGGCCTCCGTCGCACTCTCGAACTGACCAACCAAGCGACCAGCGTAGTCATACTGCCAAACAGCCTTGGCCCTAAGTAATCCTAAGGCATGGCGATCCTCAGCAGACGCCGCGGCCCACGTAAACCCAATGCCTCCAGAAACAACATTGTAACCAAATGACGGATTAGTAGACTTATAGAAATCAATAAAGTAAACCTCCTCATGGGCCAAAGAATCCAACAAACTGACCACATCATCCATCTCAAAACGACGTAGAACTCGATACTCCCAAAGCTCAGGAGAATACTTCTTGCGAGCAGCAGCTACCCTAAAACCTGAATAAGGACCCGGACGAAACCAACAAGCACGACGTTGACGCTCATCGATAGTTATCCCAACATACACCTTCTCCTCCGGAGAAATGTACATGTACACAACACCTCTGTACTGCATAAAAAAATCTGCAACAACAGCACAGCTCTCATTCTATACTGATGTTGCAGACGAAACCGTTCAAGAAAGAACGGCGATACTCTATCTACGTAAGCACTTAAATGAGAGACATGCTAACGTTAAACTTAACTGAAACAAAGATAATATCCCCGATGACAAAAAACAAATTTTATAGATCAATCTTTATGCGTTTGGCAGCAGCGGCTATTGCATCCGTCACCTCTTTGACTTGATCCATATTATCAGACCAATACTTTCTCAAGAACTTTGAAATCGAAGGAACCCAAAAAGGAAGAGCCATACAAATCGCTCTACAATGCTTACAGCTTGACTTGACCAATCTTGGATTCCTTATCTTGGGATAAGAGACACGCCACGAACCAAATGCTGCATAATTATACTTAACAGCAACATACTGGAAAAAATAATAAAATGCAGGACATGAGCAGTACAGTTTTATCCCCGAGTCCAGCAGCAGCTTATTCAGGTTCGTGCGCTTATTAACAATCAAGTCCGGACTCAAAGGATTGAACTGTAAAATGACCGTGTACTTCTTACCCGGAGTAGTAACAGAGTTACATTGAAAGCGAAGCTCGTTAGCAGCAGCGTCAATACTAATAAGGTCAATACCGTTGACCATCATAGAGCGCTTCTTGACCTTTAGGAACTCCGTCTCCGAAAGTATCTTCTTATAAGTCGTCGTAGAGAGCTTAGACTCCGGCTTCATCCGAGACGACGGCTTAGAAAGCGTGCTTCCACTTTTACGAGTAGACGCATACTTCCGCGTATTAGCCTTTGTGAGACGAATGGGTTTGTTGACCTTAGCCATGCCCCTATATAATTACCCAAGATATAAACCTATGTCTACTCCGGAACAACGGACGGAGCACCCGCGTCGGCAGCCCCAGCGGCTAAGGCAGCTCCAGCAGCTATCTCCTCAGCATCCATACCTGCAGACGCAGCAGCATCTGCAGCGTCAAACCCCGGAGGAGTAGGAACACCACCCGACGCAGAAGATTCAGACTCCATGAGCTCATCGGCGGCAGCCTGCTCGCGGTCAATAGCATCAAACTTATCGTTCACGTACTTACGAATCTCCTCAAGCCAACTCTGAATGGAATGAAGATTTGACGTATCATCCAACAAAGACTCCAAAGACGAAATGCGAGCCAAAGCCTCCTCGCGTGTCTCACTCGCATTCAAAGTATCAAAGAAGGCATTCGAGAAATCTGCAAAATTGGTGAGAGTATCAACAACATCTGAATCCTCGGATGTAGGAAGCTTCACGAGACGGAAAAAAACATCCGACTGCTCCAGAACATCTGCCGTAGACCGAAACCAATGATTGATAGTATCCTCCATCAGAGACCTACAAGACGCTACCATGCGAGAGTAACGAATATCTCCTCTAATCAACGAAACCGTGTTTGAGTCAAGCTGCTGATTGAAATCGGCATACGTCTTAGGAAAACGCATGGCAAGAAAAACGCGCCCAAGAGTGTAATCCAAATCAGCCATCTCCTTGATATCAAAGGACGGAATATCCGTCACAATCTCAGGCTTACCAACACCCTTGCGATGAGGATGGACGGGAATACCATCATCGAAACTTGCATTAGGCGTCATGGTAGTCTGTAACGACAAAGAATCGGCATTCAGAGTCTGAGAAATATCATCAATAATCTCCTGAGTGCGATCTCCCTGAGACGTGCCAACGTCAACAGTAGCAAACCTAACAACTCGTGCAAGCTTCTGACGATAACTATACATTGACCGCTCAACAGCGTACAAATCCTGAGCAACGGAACTTATATTCTTTAACTGAATAGGCTCCGGAATAACCCTATACTGAATCTCTGACCAATCAATCCCGTCAACATCATCTGAACTCATATCCGACGTGATAATCTCCAAAGACGACTTCGAGTAATTCAAGAAGACCAATACATTCTCAAGAACGTGCCCATTGCCATCATAAATGATAATAGTGCCATCCCGACGCATATAAATGCCAACGTCCTCAATAAAGGGAACAAGCTTAGCCTTCTTCCGGCGGGCAACAACATCATCATATGTATGCAGAACATACATAGACAACCCCGTCTTCAAAAGATCAATGGCAGTCCACTTAGCAATACCATTCAAGGCGTCGCATAAGTCAGAAACACGCTGCCGCAAGACAACACTCTTGATAGTATCCAAACCCGAAACATAGACAGGAGAACTACCTATACAAACATCGTCGGCCGTAATGTCAACCATCGAGTTGATGAAGTCATGAGTCTCAATAGCATCAGCAATCCCTCCAGTCTGATTCACCGTCGACGACTGACCGTTAATACCCGTGTAAGTCTTACGAAGCGTGACACCCGGAGCAATACCAAGAGTCCTGCCAATCATCAAACCAAAAGCCTGCAACGCGCCAGTATACATACAACCTCTATTTAAAAACTCAAACCAAACGCGGCGGCAATAAACCGCCGCTCTGAAAACTAACCTATGACCTTCGTATGACACTTGCCGTCCAACTCACTGAACTTGGCGTTCATACGAGAACGGATAACTGCCGACGGACGCTGACCGCCTCCCGTAAAGGTCCGAGACTTAATAATATCCGACGCAGACATCTTAGCAACCTCGCTGCCACGAACAAAAGAGCCAGAACGCTCCGCGATAAGCTGAGACATCCTAACTCGCTCACCCGGAGCATGTGACCCCGACCGAATCGCAACGATGTCCGAAATATTGCCGCCATCAAAAGAACCTGACGACGCGGACGCAGGAACCGACGCAGGAGAAACGTCTACAACACCTGCAGCTACCGGATCAGGAAAAGAAGCCATAATGTCATCATCCGATACCGACACATCCGACATATCCATGACAGAATCATCGGGAACAACATCCGAAGCAAACGACGTATCATCCGACATCATATCCGCCATAGACTCACCGCCTACAACAGGTGATACTGCCGGAATATTGGGAACTACCGCCGGAGCGGAATCCATAACAATGTCTTCAGGAACACCACCCCCATCAGCAACCGACGGCGAAACAAAAACAGCCGACTCAGAAGAAACCTCAGTAACTTCATCTGCCGACGAAGAAACACCTGAAACAACATCTACCGAAGCGGCGGTAGATACACGAGCACCTTCCGTAGAATGTGCAGCTTTACGAGCTCGTCTAACCATAGTACAAAAAGAATTTAACGGATATATAATTGCTTAACGGAATCTCAGTCCGACGGCGCATCCATAGCATTCAAGATGTCCCAAACACCTCCTCGACGACGGGAACGCTGACTCATAGCAACAACATCAGACGAGGTGAAAGACGAGCCTGTAGACGCTCGACCTGCAATCAAATCTCGCATCCGAGAGCTACCAACATCTGGAACATCCTCCGCATAACCAGAAACCCGCGAAACGCCATGCCGACGATCGAAGGACATCCCCTCATAACCAAGACGCTTCATCATGCCCTCAATGCTCGTAGCACCACAAAGATTTATGCGACCATCGTACAAGCTACTAAGGTCGCCATCCTGCGTACAAACCGTCTCCGACAAGAAGAAAGCACCAATGCAAGTCTGGAACTGGTCGTCTGTAGAACCATCGCGCTTAACAACACGATGCTTCGCAACATCATGAACAGCCTCACGAATCTCGGTATCCTGACGCTCCAAATACTGCATATGAATACGAGCATCGACAACCATAGAAAGCCAAAGCAAATGCGGAATATCCGAACTATCCAAAGACATGCGAATATTCGGTAAATCCAGCCGCTCACAGACATTTTGTCGTAGCTGGGCAGACTGGAATGCGTCGGAGCTAAAAACAACGATATTTAGCCGCTCAGAAAGCCAATAAATTAAGTCCTCAACCTTAGAGATCTTGAGCATCCCCGGAAACTGTGGAGGAACAAGATCTAAGTTGAAAACCTCCGAATGCTCAGCACGACCATCATCCATGAAACCGTCAAAGCGAACACAGCACAACGACGCATGGTCGCCCGTCAAGGACAAGTCAAGACACAAAGCATGAGGCTTATCGGTATCCACAAACTTACGCTCATCGAAAACAGAATTCAAAGGAACATCATCTTGATCCGAAACAACAATGCTATCCTGAACCAAAGGACATGCCCGTCGAAGAGAATCAGAATAACAAGCCTTAACAGCGTCATAGTTCGTTATGAAACCACCCTTGGACGCCGTAGACCGCCCACAATGGTTCTGAATAGCCAAGTAGATATTCTTCTTAAACTGAGGCTGCAAGTCAACAGGAACCTTCTCAAAGAACGACTGTGCCTTAGGACGCGGTAAACCAATAGAGCGAAGTAACGTATCCTTATGGGCCTTGCTCTGAACAACACAAGGAGAAAGCTGCTGATAACCGCAGAAAACCTCGAACATCTTCTTAGAATAGTTCTGAGGACAAATCTTATACTGAACTGCCGTGACAACACGAGCATGTGGATCACCATCTAACTCCGAAATCTTCTGCTCTATAAAAGCTGACGCAAAGGATGCTGACGAGATATAACACATAAAAGAGACCAACTTACCACCATCCCGAGTGAAACGAGAACGCATACGGTCTTCCAGCTGCTGAGCCAAACGCTGAACCTCCGTATACTCTGAAATAGTGCCATTACCAACACCATTGCGAAAGTTGGCCTCATCAAGAATAGCTCCTACAACGTTCAAACCAATAGCATGGCTCTCACCAGACGCAAACTCAATAGAAAAACCATTGCCAAACTGAATGGACGACTGGATATCCTTTCGGCGCGGAAAGTGCTTCTGGAACCACGGAGCATTATCTATCATCTGACGAAGCTGCTTAAACCCAGAACGCTCCGCTGCCTTCATCGAAACTGAAAAATATAAAAAGTAAATAGGAGAACCGCGAAGAATACCAAAGTAAGTATGCAAGTCACCCTGACTAAACCAACGATATAACCTGTAGCAAGTCAGCATGTTAGCATAAGAAGACTTGCCGCCAGCGAGGCTGCCTGTAAGAGCTACGGAACTATAATCAGCATAGTCATGCTTAGACTCCTCTAACCAGAACGGATAAATACCCTCCAGAGCCAAGTACTGAGGATCGGTAAGAAACGTATGAAAGTCAACAAGCTCCTCGTCTCCCGCACCCAAGAAGTCCTTGACCGCAGAAACTACAGACCCTCCACTACGCTGCTTAAGTATATCGTCTATTCGACCCATAGAACCAAGAAAAAGCCCCAAAGGAGGAGGGCCTGCACTCCCTCACTCCCCGGAGCAATACACATCCATCAATCTAATCTACTATCTGGCGAAATCCTCGTGCAGAAGGACTATATAAAAACTAAGAACGCAAGTCAGCCAAGAAGTCATTAAGACTCGATAAATGATCATACTCGTCCGCCTGAATCTCCTTAACCAGCTGCTCCGTCGTATAATCACCCAAATCCCGAGACAAATCAATAATCCGCTGATAATGACGAATAGCGCACTCCTCAGACTCGATATTCTGCTCCAGAATAGGAATAAGCTCCGAAACATTCTCCGGCGTGTGATACTCACACTCAGCTGTCGACTGAATATTGGCAAAGTCGAAAATACGCGTCGGAACATACTGAAGCTCATTCATCCGATTGAGAAGCTTCGCAAAATGATCATCAAGCTCGTCCTTAGCTGTATCATTGAAAAACTCCTCGATGTTCGCACGCTCCCGACCCACAAGATAAGGAGACACCGCACGATAGCCATAGAAGGCTAAAATTTCTTCTGCCGCTGCAATCTCAAGCTCCTTGCAAATAGACAGACGAGACTCGTCGGGCAAAATATCATCTAACGAGTCGGAAACATACGAAGCAAAATCCCTGACCATATTATAAAAAGATATATCCGGTAAACCCACATTGAATTTACCGGATATATAATTGATTGTCCCATGCAAGCTACAGGTCGGCAAACTCGTCGAAATCCGACACACCACTCGACGCAGGAGTAGAACTAACAGACTCCGCAACACCCGGAATAGACGAATCGAAGCCATCAATAACAGGAGGCTCCGGAAGTGTAACACCAGCCGGAGCAGGCTCCAAATAATCAGCAGGCTCATCAGTAGCCTTAGGCTCAATAGCATCCTGACGAGAAGCAACAGCCTTACCTTTAGGCTTACGAACCTTCTCACCCGAAACCTCAGAAGCCGACGTGCCTACAACCTCGGCAGGCTGCACAGCCGAAAATTCGTCATAAGAAACATGATCCTCCGAATCTGCTGAACCAGCAGGAGCATCAAAACCATTCTCCGAGCCAAACTCACGCTCGATAATAGCCACAAAGCGATCCTTCTCCTCACGAGTCTTGAGACTCGAGAAAAGAGCAAGAAGACGACGATCCTCAGGAGAGAACGTATCCTCAGGAAACAACGACTTGCCCTGAGCGATCTTAGCTTCCAACTTCACAACCTCAAGAACGCGCTTCATGAGAATGTCGTACTCATCAGAACACTCCACACGAGTAAGCGTAGGCAACTCCTCTGCAAGGAGAGTGTTGTAACGCTCATCCAAAGCACGCATCAAAGACATGCTCTCCTCAGCCATACTATGCATCTTCTGCAACGCAGAACAAGCCATAGTAGACACCCCAAGCTGAACCGCCCGAAGGGCAACTCCCTGAGCCTGCTCAGACTCCATACCAAGACGTACCAACTGCTCCAAGTTCATAACAGGAGCCAAAGACTTATTTTCCTCCATAAAAACTAATTATTATTGCAAAAATCTATCATCATATCCAAAACAGCCTCTGTAGCCTCCAACTCCGACTGGCGCTTATGAAGCCCTCGCTGGCAAAACACAAGCAACGACGGCACTAAACGCCGCGGAACGTCAATACACGAGAAACCAGCATCTCCAGAAAGATAAGGAAGCAAATCGGAAAGCTCCGACGGTACAATCTCCGGAACCTTACCCTTCGACTGCGAAACAGACTCAAGCCTATCTTCACGGTTCAATCTACGTAACAAATTACCAGCTTCATTGCGAATCATCGTATAAAGATAATTATACGGTGACATCGACTTATCAAAACGATCGTGACGCTCCATAATAGTCATCAAAGCCTGACTACGCAAATCGTCAAAGTCTTGATAGTACTTCCCAAAATGCGTATTCAAAACAATACTGATAACCTTGTGAATCTCGTCAAGCTCCCGAGACGTAACCTCAGAAACAGGATGAAGATAAAACTGAAGAAGTATCTTCTTATCTATCGCAACACGAGCGGTAGAAGAACTGACAAGTATCTCTGACGAATCACACATAGCTGTAGTAACTTTTTAGATAACCCAGAACCCGAAGCCGCGTAGTCCTATCAGCTAAAGGCCACCAATAAACACGCTTCAACTCATCCTTATGAACATTAGGCTTGCATCGATAGTCCATAGGTGTCCACGAACGCGGCTTGAACATACGTGTAAGATTGGACTTCGTAAACTCATTAATAACATCAGACGTCCTCAAAGAGGAAGGCAACCAAAAAGGCCGTGTATCCTCAAAAGATAAACATAAACCAATACGCTGATGCGTAGTGTAATAATGCTCCGCGCGACATATCCAACGACATATAATCCTCCGCCGCCAACTACCAACACCACTCAGAATACTCCAAACTATCCTCTTCATCTCACCTATGACAACCTTAACTTTTGACTGTATAAATCCCTCCAAAAACCAGTTTCCGAAGCACGACTCCTCTACCTATTTCCAGACCGCGTGCTCGCAGTACGCTCTATTAACGACCTAAGCAAAACCTCAACACCTACCTCTGACCCCAAAGCCTGCTGAGCCAAAGGCGAAAAGAAGAAACCAAACAGAGTCTTACCCAAACCTGCCTTCTGAAGCCGAAACTCAACGGAACCCTCATCTGTAGTAGCGTAAATATTACGCAACAACAAACCAACGGACATCCGAACATCTATAGTCGGATACAACAACAAATCCGAAAGAAGAGACGACGGATCTGTACCCCCAGACTTCGAAAAACAAGCAACAATGAAATCACGGAACTTGAAGTAAGAACTATCCAAAGCACGCGGACCCGCAAGCTCGTAGAACTGAAGAAGCTGAAGAGCATTACGCATATGACCCTCCGACTTCATTGCCAAAATGTGAAGCTCATCCGACGACAACCGCGTACCACGACTCTCAGCAATCTTAGCAACATGAGCCTCAACCAACGGAAGAGGAATAGTGCTAATGTCAATATTAACACACCGGGACTTCAAGGTCGGCGAAATGTCCTCCGTACCACAAAACATGAAAATAGTATTAGGAACACCCTCCTCGACAGTCTTCAATAAAGCGTCGCTACTACTACGAGAGATGGCCTGAACCTCGTCCAAGACCACGACACGACGGCCTTCGGGAACAACCATAAGCTGCTCCTTAAGACGTCGAATCCCCTCAATATTGCCCACAACCGTACCATCGAGCTCCCAGTAAAGACTCGAATTAGACGCAGAAGCCTCCTGACACCCAGCACACTCATTACAAACGTCGTCCTTATGCTTAAACTCCGTGCAATTCATAGCTCTACCAAAAATACGAGCTATGCTCGACTTGCCGCTTCCGAAGGCACCTTTCAAAAACAAGGCCCTGGCTGCTATCCCGTCTGCATGGGCTATACGCTTCAGGGTCGTAACAGCCAAATCCTGACCTACCATCTCGCCGAACGTCCTCGGCCTATACAAATTCGCCAAATTCTGATCCTGCGCCATAAACTACTCCTCCGGCTTAAACAAAGAGTAAAGAAGATCTGCGTCCAAGGAAACCCAGAAATCTATATCAGCATCATGAAAAACCTCCGAGTGTGATATCCACTCATCCGTGTCATGATAAACAACTTCAGCGACAAACCCACTCGTGAGAAAAGCAAAAACCAAAGACCCAATACAAGGATGTTGATCAGAAGGCTTATAAGAACGCACATCCGGACCGAAAAGATTCTCGAAGACCGCCATAGCTCCTCGCCGACACGAACCATAACTCAGAAGCCGATCCGACTCCGAAAGCCTCCGGGCTATCCCATCAACAAATGAATCAAGCTGCTTCATTACCACAAAACAAAAATATAGGAGTCATAATTGCTTATCTCTCAAAAACGCATCAGAATCTAAATGGAACTGATACCGGAAAAATCTTGCGACCCATAATCGAGTTCCTGCCACGAACATGCAAAGCCGTATCGATAACATAAACAGGCTTAACGCCTAAAGCCTTAGCTGCGTCTTCCGGAGTAATACACCCAAAAACAAGACTTCCATCCATATCATAAACATCAACGTACCTTATAGCTCGACGTAAAAAAGAACCTCTATCGCTAAATACTATCGACTCTATATCAGGTAAGTCGGAAGCCAACAAACAAAAATAATCGCCTATAGGACGCTTGTCGCGGACAGCAACTGTTACCTGTGGAGGCTTAACGTTCAATAGCTTAGCCATCTTCTGAACAGACGGCTCGGATAAAAGTACGTCACCAGCACGAGAAACAAGAAAAACCTCCTTCGACGTATTATCATACACCTTGGCAACACGAGCTGCTTCAAGACGTGACGGTAAAAGATCATAATCATGCTCGTAAATAAAAACATACCCTCCAGACTGCCTATTACGGGGATTACCTTTACAGCACTGAATAATAAGACCTCGATTAACATCAAGACTCCGAGATGCCTCAGCAGCACCATGATAAAAACCAACTAAATCGCCATCTAAAGTGAATGCATAAACTCCCTTATCGTGACGATAATAAGACTCCAAAGTTCGCAAGTTAGAACCACGTTTCCCTGAATAGGTGGAACCTCCTAATGTTCCATTATAACCATTATGGAAACTATCATAATGAGAAATAAAATAAGACTCCCAATTATCTAACTGTATCTGTAAAAACTCTAAATGAGTAGATACAAGAGTTAGAATTTCTGAGTATGAAAAAGAATCAGGGCCATACTTACGGCGAGCATTATCTATCTTTTTACCTCCATAAGAAATAGATAATTTGTGGAACGCCCTTTGGCGCAACTTAGGACACACAGTCTGACCTACATAATACTTGCCAACAGTAGACTGATACACATAGATATAACCTCTATACAACATAAAAAAAAATCCTATAATTTGTAAACGGCTACCACTCCGAATACAAGCTATAGGATACACCCGAATAAAATCGAGTAACTCTTAAACGTATAGCAGCACTAAAGTGGTAGACGTGCTAAATTTTAAGGATATATAATTGACAAAACAAATGGACTATCCTCGACATACAAATAACTTCTCAATATTAGAAACTGCTGACCCGCGCTTCGAATACATTAAATTCCGCTTCTCATTAGACCACAAAAGATCCCAGTTGCCTAAGTTAGGAGCAGTATATTCTGTCATATACACATCACAATCATTATTCCTAACTAAATCTACCGACCATTCATACAAAGCCTTATGGTCAAAATGATTGACAGCTCCAGAACCAACCTTATACTCCGCAGTGCCAAAATAAGGTGGATCGAGGAAAACCATTGATCCTGAGGGTATTACGAGATCTCGGTAGTCCCCGCTGAACAACTTGACATCACGCATGCCGCTATGATACTTCATAGTAAACTGACGATAGATAGATGCACGGTTCCGGTCCTGATACATCTTCCCGGCGTAGCCTTGAAAGTAAGTAGCCTTAAAGGAGCAGCAGAAACCAACGTAAGCTATAAACCAAGACGGATACTCATCCTTATGGGACCGGATGTAAAGATAATCCTCCTTCGAGACCTCCTCCGGAAAGGTGTCAGCAGGAAAGCACCACTCACAAGTGCGCTCATCAAAGTAAACCTTCTCCTGAAGGTATTTGAACATGTCAACAATGACATGATTATACTCATTGCCCCAACGAGGACCACTCATGGCGGTAACAACATTGAAACCACCACCAAAGGCATCCACAAATAACTGATCCGGCGAACGACGACGAGACTCCAAGATGGGAATTATCTGCTCAAGGATGCCTCCCTTGCTACCCATGTAAACCACTGTAAATCTGTGTTTTATAAAGTTTAACTGAACCTGAACTTCAAATTGGACAAAAACTGCTCCGTAAGATCATTAAAAGGCATGTCTGGAAACATTAACGTAACACGCTTCCCATAACTGCTGTAAAATGACTGAACCTTAGAACCAGCACGAAAACCCGTGTTTATCTCCTTGCCAAAATCATTATCACAACAATAAGAAATATCATCAAACAAGGACAATACAATATGAGTAGCTTTCCGATTGCCTGCCAACGACGTAAAGCCTAAGACATTCCGATCTGGAAAACACATCTTAGCAGATAGGTAATCAGAAACACCCTCAGTGATAATAACAGAGCGATCCTGTAGATTTAATAACGAAAGACCTACAAGTCCAAAATGATCTATAACTGTATCCTTAACCTTTGAACCAACGGAGCGCGTATACCAAAAAGATACCCGCGCTCCAGATGGATTAGGAAGCCGCTCGATCACATCTACAGAAACACTCTCCGTAATAAGATTATTACGAACCTCAACACCTCCGCGAACCCCGCCCCACAACTCCAGCAACTGAAGCCACTGGTAGTTCTTAAGACGAAAGCCATCCGGAAGACGAATGTGATCAAGCGGCAAAAGCATGACAACTACTCTGACGCCTCGCCCGAAACCCCAGCAGCCTCAGCAGACGGTGAAACAACAGGCTCCAAGTAGTAAAAGCCACCCCAACGACTCCGAATCTTGAATACGTCGCCGACGAGGTGCTGAACCTTATTCTTGATGACACGCAAATTGCGAATCTCAACCTCTAACTTCGTGCACAAGTCCGTAACACTTACACGATCCCCAACAGGAACCTCCGTCAAAAGACGCCAGAAAGAAGCCTGCATGTGAGTAAAGTCAACACTCACACCATCCTTCAAAACAACACTCTCACGATCAACACTTCTTGCCATAATTTAAAACTTTTGTTAAAATAAAATCTGCAAAGACATCCAAAATAGACTCCAAGCCTGCGTAAGGACAGTATGGGAACCTAAGCTCACCGTACTGTGCGTCGCAAGAGCCGCTAAGTATGCTCTCTATAAACAACGTAGAGTCATCTGGAATTCGTATGAGACGTATAAACCCAAACACTCCTAAGTCATCCCAGCCGAAACACACCCGACCTACCGTCGAAGCGTCAAGACGACGCGAAGGCAACTGTGGCTGCACAATCAGAACATCCATCAACTCCCACCGCAAGCGACGACGCAACTCAAACTCAAAATCCATGACACAAAAGTAAGTAGAATAAAATTCATAAGCAAATTGTATCTATTACATTGACGCTAAAAACGACTTACTAATACACTCCTCACACAACGTGAACCCTTTGCCGGAACCCACATCAAGCACTGCAGGACGGCCACAGCACTTACAAGAATGAAACTCACGAGAACGCAATGTGGTAACGCAATCAACTGCAGTACCCCTAAAAAGCTTGTTCGGGTGAACACGCTTCGGACGTAAAACCGCCTGAATGTAATACCACGGATTACAACGCACCGGGATGACAAAGACACCCTTAGAGCCACCGCGACCGTCTGAGACGACCAATGGGGCGAAAAGCGGCCCTGACTTCAACATATACGGCTTATACTTATCACCCTCCAAATGTAAGGTAGAACCGTCATACTTAGGAAGCACAAAAGACCAAATGTCCATAGGCAAATCCGACCGGAAAGAAAACAGATTCAAGTCATCCAACGAAATAGGAATGTCTGAAACATTGTCGGAAACCCCAAGAACCTCAAAAGACATAACACGGGAATTTAACCCATGAAAGAACTGACTAACAGCCGCAACATCATTATAAGACCGAAACTCTAAGTCCACAAGTTGGCTCCCGCCAACATCCCAATGACTATCCGGATAACTCTGACCATAAAGAGAATTAACCTGCGACACCCGAATAAAAGAATCACAAAGACCCTGATTACACCTTAAAAGACTTGACGCAAAAAGATGCGACGTGGCGCGCGGATTTAGAATTCTGCCATAGGACGTCCTCTTTAATCTGAAACGCAGAATATGAGCCGTTTCTGGCTTCTTGTGGGCCTTTATATCCTCGGCGGAAATGGAGGAAGATAAAAGACGCCGAGAAGCAACGCCTGAACGACCGCAAGCATGGCAATCTGAAATGCAACTAACCTCAGAACCTGAAAGAAAACCATCAGATCCTAACAAGACATCCGCAAACTGAAAGACCGGATTATTCGAAACCAAAAAGGACGAACAAACACCCCTACACGAATCGGTGCGCAAACACCGAGACATGCTGAAATCCGGAAAACCTGACGACGAAAGACCCTTACGCTCCTGATACCGACGAACGCCATCCAAGCTCGTATGAACCCAATGCAACAACGATATGTAACCATTAAATGAACGCTTATCGAAGAAGCCGGACTCATCACTACCAATCATAGTACGAAGAGACTCAAAGAAAGGCAAGTCGCGTAAAGACCGCAGCTTATATAAGTTCGAACCCGACGCAACCTCCCGATGAAGCAACGGAGTCAGACGACGACCAAAGGACACCAAAGCCTGCTCAAGCAGCGTGCTATAACGGTAACCATTAACCTCAAAACGAACACCAAGCTCGTCCGTGAACCGAGAATACCACTCAGACGAAATCCACTGACCGTCGTCAAAACTAAGACGGGCAGCACGCTTCTCGATACACTCCAAAGGAGTCAACGGATACTGAACCAACGGTGTGGCCTTAAAGCGTATAGGTAACTTACCCCCACGACTTGCAGCATATGTAAGCCAACGCTTCGTAAAGTCATAAAGCCACTGCCAATCGGACTCATCCTCGTAACCCGAAAGAACAAGACCAATCTTAATATCCAAACACCCCCTATGAATCATGAAGCGCATATAGGACTCCAAAGCCTCCTCTGAAAGACCCTTATTATAAAGACTGTTCCATAGCCGAGGACTAACACCCTCAATAGGAGCTGTGCCACGACGAAAACCTAAGGCAAAAAGAAGCTCCATGGCATCCTCGTCCTTGCCGAGCTCCTCCATGCGCATATTGCTGAACGTAACCGTAGGAAACACACCCTGAACCTTAGCTACCGTGCCCTTCCAGTCTGTCAAATAATTGAGATTATAGGCGGCGAGCTTAACTGTATCCGACGCACTCCGGAGCTTAGCAATACGCGCCATAGCAACAATGGTATCCTGAGACTCCTCCTGTAAACCTCCTGCAAGCCAACCCTCGGCACAGAAAGAACAGTTTCCTGCAAAACCACAACCCTCGGCAGCCGAAACCATAGCCAAATTGGTATTACCACCATTGCCACGAATATAACCCGCAGCAGCCCCAAGTAAACCTGCAGGCTTAGACGACCCTAAACAAAAGGTGGCATGATCTGGAGCATCAACACGAACACGGCGCGTAGACACAATCCTATTACCTGACCACTCAAAAGAATAAGCCTGCGGCTGGTAAAAACAAAAAGCACCTCGACTATGCCACAAGTAACTTAAGTATTGATCCACCGTAGTAGCAGACCGTGGAAAAGAACCCATAGCGTCAAAGAGAAGCTTCTCGTCCCACACCTGACCTAAATACATGAAGTCCAAGTAACTATAACGACCGTCGCCAAGAGACCCAAACAAAGCGTCGGCATAAACAACAGACGCACCTCCCGCATAAATAAGAGGAACGTCTGTACGCGAACAACGCTCCGTATATGACAAAGGAATAGGCTTATCGCATCTGCTGAATGTAGCAAGCATCCATGGAACAACTGGAATCTCGTAAAGACACGAAATACTAAAACCGACAATGTCGAAATGAGACGGATCAAGATGAGACGAAACCCCAATAGCATAAGGAACCTGCTCCTTATCATACCACCGAATGTCATCCCTACAAGGCAAAAAAGCAAAGTCGATAAAAACACCCGGACAACAAGTCTTAACCCAGTCAAGTAAAACCGTAGGGGTCATCGAATGCGTCTTATCCAAAGATGACGACGGAAAGACTATAAGCAACTTCAGAGTAGAAGCAGCATAAGCATCCATAGACATCAGACCTGCATCCGGGTTGTAAAACTCACACCCGTCATGCAAGACTGACTTGTAACTCTCTATAAACCGCTCGCTACGTGTCACCGCTTATTGAAGTGATAAGATAAACCATAGAGCCCATTACATGGACTATCATCCAAAGTGTAGCCATAATCCCACATGGTGTTAATCTGAGCCTGCGTAGGATAACCAACACACATAGGATGACGATAAGAGGCATCAACCTGAACAGAAATATAACCTCGCTGAGTCATGTAATCATCCGGACGAGGGGCAAAAGGAAAACGCTGCTGAGCAATGCATCTATGAAGAGACATGATGCTAACCGCTATGAGCTCCGAGGTGTCACCATCCTCCGGCCAATAGTACAGCACATTGCCATCCGGAGCAACCCAGAACTCATTTGCAATCCGAGACTCGCCGTCTACAACCCACCAGTCATCATTAAGCTCTTTCATAACCCAATAACATTAATATAACTCATTAGAGACGGACTGAAGAATAAACCGCCTATTAACAGGACGACCCATTCCATCTTTCTGAAGATACCTAACCTGAAAGTAAACATAACAAACAGATGAATCGCATCTAACACGATAAACAACCGATCCACTTAAACCGTCAGTCCCAGAAGAACGGCGAACATAAGACGCAAGAATCCGACCGCTCTTATCTAAAGGACTACCCGGATCCCGCAAACGATAAAGAGACGCCAAAAAGTCAGGCTCACCCTTAAAGACCCGATCGCAAAAAGCTGATTCTATAATCTCTGACAAGTCACTCATAACTCACCCGGCTTAAAAGCAAAAGTATCCAAACCAACACAGCCAACATACGTGTACTTACCACACGACAGAGACCCGCCAATACGCTTTAAGTGAACATTGAAGGTAACGTCACAACTGAATTCTCCATCCGTAACACGGAACACACGAACAACTGTCTCTGCATCAAGTGTCTTATCATAAATAGAAACTAAAGCAGGACTACCAGACAGAATGCCTGACTCGCGCAAACCAATACAATAATCCTCTAAATGAGAAAAGTACTCAAAGGACCGACCTGAAAACAATGAATCAACGAAAGCTGCAAAAGGAAGCATAATCAAAGTATTTGTTATTCTGACACAAATATAAAAACATTAATTTTATTGTGCAAATAAAAAGGAGGAATCTTTAGACTCCTCCTTCAAAAATACTCCTAAGCGAACTATTTAGTCTGAGCCCCGGCCTCCTCGCCAGCAGCCGTGACCTCAATAGACGGATAAGCCTTCTTGACCTCGTCGGCGATATGCTTCACAAACTCGTCAAGAGACATCGAACCGCTATACCACGCAGGAAGCTCCTTGTAACGCGAAGCATAAGCCAAAGCCGCACGACCCCGGGCCAAAGAATTCAAAGGAAAATGACACTTGCCGTCATTCACATCCGGAGAATCCTTCGGGAAAATACAATCCGTCCGAGGAGCATCCGACGAGTCTACAACCCACTTCATCGAAGAAGCATAGTACGGATCATCCTTATGCTCCTCGACAAAAGACTTAGCCTGTGCCAGATTGCGGTCGTAATCCTCCTTAATCAACTCGGAAATGGAATGATTCTTCCCATTGGGCGAAAAATACTCAATCCCATACAAATCACGACCCTTCTCATCCTGCTTGCCAAGACTACCCAAATAACCAATAGTCTGACCAAGAGACACCAAGTCCACACCATCCCAATTGATAGTAGCCGACGTCTTCTCCCAGTTGGCATCCTTATAAGGATTAACAACACCCGGACGAATAAACTCCGGAGTAAGACCCGACTCCGAAATATAGACACTATCAGAGACATGATCCTGATCAGAAACCATCGCCGAATCTGCAACTCCAATATTGGCCTTCTTTACACTCTGAACAACATCGATAAAGTCATAGGCATCATCTGCTGCCTGCACAAACCAAAGAAGTGCCAAAAGGGACTCAACCTTCTTGTAAAAGTCAAAAGGTACGACAGTTTCATAAGGATCAGAATCAGCATCTGACGGATTCTCGTAAGAGTAGAATACAATCTTATCCGGATACAACGAAATATGACCCTCATTGCCGTCGCCAAGCTTGTAATAACCGGAAACAAGGTCCTTAGTATCATCCTCGACTGTAAAAGCACTATCCTCACGAAGACGCTTAGAAACTGTATCGAACCACAACGAACGATCGGTATCTCCTGATACTGAAATCTTAGTATCTCCGTCGGAAACAGCAGAGGCACCAATCCGTTGGCCCTGATACCACCGAGCTGGGGTCGAGTCTTCAACCTTCCCAAGCGACGCCAAATCACCATACACATGGGACGCCTTAGCGTCAATGCCGTAATCAAATCCATGACGCTTGCCATCTGACGTCCGAGCCTCAACCGTAATCTTAGGCTCCTTGTCCTTATTGTAAGCCTTAACACTCACAATAGCACCTCCGAGGTCCTTCAAATCCAAAGTGATACCCTTAATCTCTGCAGGCTTGCCGGAAACCTTGAAGTTCTCCTTCACGAGCTTCAAAGCACCCGAAATCTTGGAAATATCATAAGCCTTCGAATCCGAAACCTTAGCGCGCTGAACAGGCTTACCTACGCGCTGACCGCCGTCCACCTTCGAAACATAATCTCGACCCCGAGTGACACCAGAACCAGAAGGACGAGCATGATTGACAGGACGACCCAAACGCTCACCAGACATATAACGAACAGGAGAACCTCCATTCCGATTCTTGGCGTCCACATACACCGCATCAGACACCTTCAAGTCCTCCAGCTTATCTACATCCTCCCCGGCATGCTTCTGTAAAGCGTCAATAAACCGACGGAACTTATTGAGCTTCTCACCAGCCTCCTTGCCAGAAATACCCAAGAAACGAGCCAAATCGCCCATCTCGGACTCTGACAAATTACGCTTACTCGAACCCTCAACTACCACAGACTCCCCGTCCAAATACACATCCACATAGACAAAAGGAGCATCCGGCTTCTCGCCCGTGTAAATACGATAACCATCACGACGAGGCATAACCGTAACAAAAGACTCAAGACCCGCCTTACTCAAAGCACCCTCAAGGTACTCCTTAAGACGCTCATTGGAGTCACATACACGAGAATAGCTGTCACATACAACCTCCTCGAAAAAACCACCCTGTTTACCCATAACAGCTGAAATATGAAATGAAACAATAACTACTTCCGACGACCAGAACTACGACGATTCGCAGGATAACGACCCGGAACACTCGAACCAATATCCGACATCCGAGTAACACCATCACAATCTACAACATGCGTCCAAGCACGCTGATTGTAGGAGTAATCCAACGGCTTGTCGTAATCAGGACCATTAGCAATCGCAAGAACCTCACGACGCCCATCCTTCAAACTTGTACGACCCTGCTTGTGCAAAATCCAAGCAACACGAGACAAGTTCTCCGGACTATGATCCGACTCCAAAGATGCAAGAAGCTCCTCGTCAGACTCCACAGAATCCGAAATGCCATACTTGCGCGACGCATCCCCCTCAAACTCAGCGTAACTATAAGCAGCATCAGATTCAGGATAATCCCCATACTTCTCCATGTAAGCCTCCTCGTAATAATCCGAGTCCTCCGGAAGGGCATCCTCGTCCAAAAGAATCTCTGCAACACGAGCATTATCCTCATGGCTGAAGAAAACATCGTCGAGAACTTCGACAGCACCCGACTTGCCGTAAACCTTCACTAAATAAACACTCCCCGGAATAACCGTAACATCTGTATCCGTAGAAGCAGGACCAAAAGTACTATACGGCCTGCCATTACCATCCACACGAACCACAGCCTCGGAAGCCCCAGATGTGTGAGGAATACCCAAAAAGTAAAAGGTGTCTCCGTACTTGTTTTTATACGGAAACCCAAACTCCTTCATAAGACGATCGGCCTCCGACATAATCTCACCCTCGGACAGCTGAATATCGCTCAACGCCATATCATCTACAAACGAACTCATAACTATACTAATTTTTATTTGACAAAGCAAAGTTAATTAAATTAACGCAAACGTCCAAATCATCGCTGCTCTTTAGGCATCCGTGCCAACTTAACATCATTCTTAAAAGGATTCAAAACTGACAACGTAAACTTAGAACCACTCTTATCAGACGACCCCGAAACATTCAAAAGAAAACCATGATCCATATCATGCGACGGAACATAGGTGAGCTGAATCTCATAATCTCCCGAAACCGCATTAACAGAGATATACTTAAGAAAATCCTTGTCCTTAAAGCTGTCCGTAAGAGGCTTATTGACAACACGAGACTGAAGGTCCTCTAAAGACTTCTTCTCCTCAACGGAAAGAGAGTCGCCATCAAGACGTGACGAAACCTTAGACAAAGCCTGCGTGAAAGACTTATAAGCCTCCCAGTCCAAAGCCAGAATAATAGGCATCGAAAAAGTCATAGACGACAAAGATGCATCTGTCACTCCTGACGCACCCAAAAGATAAAAACCCTCCGGAAGCTTACAAGAACCATAACCAATCATGGTTGTCTTCGTATTATCTAAGGCACTCTTAGCGTCCGCCTCCTTAAGCAAGGAATCAATAGCCTTCGCCTGCTTCGCATCCCATTCCCTATCAACCTCAAGCTCCTTACGAATGGACTCCCAGATGCCCCAAATACCTAAACCGCCAAGAAGACTCTTGCCAATAGCTCGACGAAAATCCTTAAACTCACTCTTCAAGGCACGACCAATAGCACTACCCTTCGGCTTATCACCCGACGCATCTACAACAGAAAGACTGTCCAAAATGCGAACTGCATCCTCGACAGAAACATCGGTATCAAAACCCGAAACACATTCATAGAAATTATCTCCCATACAAACTACCTCCTACGAGACTGACGCAACTTCTTGTAAAACGGCATCACATCATAATAACGAAGACGATCCGACCCCAACTTATCAAAAGCAAGATCCAAAGCAGAGGACCATAAAGACTGAGACATATCCGGATAAGGAATCCGACTAAGCTCCGAACGAGTCTGATAAACCATCCAACGCTTCTTCGCATCCAGAGAAACACTCGACGAACCTCGACGAGGACCTGACGACGAACCGGACGACGACACAGCATTCGTAAGCCTACTGAAGTCACCAACACTCGGCGAAACAACCGCATCAAATTCTATATCAGTGCTATCCTTCGGAAAAGAATGAATTACAACACCATCCGTATCTGGAAACAAATCCTCGACAAGCCAATCAGTGTCTGTCTCGCCGCGAAAACGATAAGTAACCCCATCTATATCAACCAAAGAACCTATAGAACCACTCGTGGCATCCAAAACCTCATCCGACGTCAGAAGCGAAAACGATGCAGAATCCGAAACGCGGCACAAACTATAAGTAACGCCGCCTCGAACACCATCCGAACGCAACGACGAAAGACCACGACGACGACACTCTGACGCACTCAAACCCGAAAGAAGCTCTATGACCATGAAGCTACATTAAATTTTAAGGATATATAATTGCTTATGCCGCATAAAAAAAACGCCGAGAGGGAGAAGCTCTCGGCGAGAAACAAAAACAAAGATGACTAAAACACATTATCTACTGCTGCATGAGAACCGAACGCACGCAGTAAACAGCGTCACCCAAGTCTACAACAAGACTACTCGACGAACAACTGTACTTCGTGTTAGCTGTACTCTTAGAGAGAACGCCAAGAAGAACCGGAATGGAAACAACAATAGCTCCCCCCGAACTCAGACCCTCCTTGTAAGCAAACGTATACTTAGCATCCTCTCCATCCTTCCGATGGGCTGTGACAACAAAGTCACTCGGATTGAAATCTACACGAACCGTGTCCGTAAAGTAATCCAAAGAACCTACGACTGTAAGAAGCTGGCGGAAAGCCCCATCCTCTACGAGAACCGAGCTGTCATAAAGAAAAGCACTCTTAAAAAGAGGACTCATGAAACGACTAACAGCCTCGCCGGACGTATAAGCAAAACGAAGATAATGGAAACCACCGAAGTCCATCGACATGTGATCCTCGGAAAAACAAGCCGAAATGTCCCCGTCATTCGTAGAGGCAAGGGTGGATACCACATCCACCAAGATGCGTGACAAAATACAATCGTGGGGCCCAAAGAAAGACTTTACGCGACCAAGAATAGACCCGATGTTGATGTACGAGTAACCATCACGCGTAATCAACTGACGCTCCGACGTACGCTCCGAGTAAGCAAGAAGTGACGAGAAGGTCAAAAGATTCTGGCGAATATGGTCCCCATCCAACTTATCAGTCATCTCCTCGTACTGGAAATCATAAACAGACGCGTCGAAAGACTGAGTCTCGACATAAACCAAGTTGCCGGAAAAGTAAGCATACAACCCCGGCTGACCAGAACCAGACGAAGCATCCTGAGACACCAAGACAAGATGAGCCACAACGTTCCCGAAAAGCTTCTTCAGGTGAACAATAGGAATGGAAAAACCACGAAGAGTCTTGCCGGACGAATTCACAAAACGATACACAAGCTGATAAGCCGAATTGTCGTACTTGACATAAACCCAATCCGTCGTAGCGTAAAGATAAACATTCTTCCCAGACAACGACGCAGCAAGCTTCGACAGACAATCCAAAACATGAAGCATCGGCGTAGCCTCAAGCTTCGGAAGCGAAACGTAACTCTCGTAAGGAAGACCTGACGTAACCTCCGAAATGCCGGAAATCACCTGATCAACACCATCGCCATCCAAACCATCCAAAGGTGACATGGGATCGAAACCCGACGAACTCAAATCCTCAATATTTCCCATAAGTATCTAAACATTAAATGAACTACTTGCCCTTCTTCTGAACGGACGCAGCACCAAGAATCCCCTCACAGTAACTAACAACATCGTCTGGAGCAACCATGCGCAAAGCGTCCATAAAGCTCAAGTCATCACCTCCGCTGCTATTACGAAGCAACTCCAAAAGAGTATCGTAACTCATAGTAGACGAATCAGAAGAAGTAACCGACTCTGGCATAGAACCCGAAACCGAAAAAATATCCGACGCGGAACGTGCCACGGAAACCTCCAAAAGACTATGACGTATTGAGCCGTTCTCTACTTCAACGTAAACAGCCTTCGGAACCCTATCCGACGTGGAAACACGACGATTCCTAAACAAACTACCCGGACGAACAACAGCGATATGATCGTTAACAACATAGTCGGCATACTCGACATGATCATGACCAAGTAAGACCAAAGCAGGAGACGAACAACCAACAAGGTCGGAAACCGAAACCGTAAAACGACCATCCTTCTGCTCCAAGAAACCATGATAAACCAAAAGCTGAGGCTTATCACGTGTCTCCAAAGGAAGCTGGCCGCCAACATAGCAGTCCGGATAAGACACAACCGTGTTATCCATAAAGCCTACAACCCCCGACGCGCCCAGCGTGTACAAGGCACAACGCTTGGCGTTCTCGTCCGCCCTATATAACATATCATGATTCCCCCACACACATAGGGCGGTATAACGGCACCCGGACAGAACATCCATGACCCCATTCACCGCCTCATAAGGAACCGTAGCCTTGTCGAAGATATCACCCCCAAGAAGAAGTGTAGCGTCTAACTCGTTGGCCTTAGCAACACACCACCGAAGCTTCTGCAACACGTCATCCAAAGGATTACCCGTCCGAACAGCACAAACCGTGTTAATATGTAAATCCGTGACAAAAAGAAACCTGCTCATAGGCTAAACAATATCATCTGTATCAATGCCAAAAAGACCCAAAAGTTCCTCGAGCTCCGACTCCGTAGCACAAGGACCACTGAAATCCATGGTAACACTCTCGTCACGGTACACACGAACAAAGTTCTCGTCAGCCGGAAAGGTGACGACAAACTCAACGCGAACCGTCGTAAAGTCAGGAAGACAGTACTCTAAAATGAAGTCCCGACCATCTCTAATCAACTTGAAGTCACACCCATACTCCTCAGACAGAAGACGAACCAATAAAAGAGCCCGATCAAAATTAGACCCGCCAATGAAAGAACTCGAAAAACTACCAAAAGCCATAACTAACCATCCAACTTTGACTCCAACTCAAAAAAAAATAACCGAAAGTATGATCATACGGAACCCCAACGGCGGTAGATAACTCGCATAAGCACCCGTCTAAAGGATCACACACGGCATATAGAGAACAAGACTTACCACAAACGAAATCAGGACTATTACGAAGAACATGGCGGACGCCGTCAATCTCTACAACTACACGATCCATAAGCAAATACCAATATCTACAACCACGAACCTTGTGAACATAAAGAACAAGACCGTAACATCACAACTTAACTACACTACGAACTACACGTATCTCAACATGACACGCGCCGCGCAAGTCAAAACCACGAGCCTGAAGCTCCTCCAAAAGCTCTCGAGAACTAATCCCAGAGAAAAGATGATTAACTGCATCCTTAGAATCCAAAGGAGGAATGCCATCTGTGGAAAGCTCCGTAGTGACAGTCGGAGCTGAAACAGACGAACCCGAAAAATCACCAACCGACAACAAAGGCTTCAAGTTCTTAGGAACAGGCTCCCCAGAAGCAGGAACACCATTCCGGGCAACAACGCGACGAGACGGAACATGCAAAGAAAGACCATCTCGAACAGCCTTCGCACGCGACGACGCCGCAATCGACGCATTGCGAGCCTTCTGATAAGAATTCCGACATGACTTACACCAACTATCATGACCATCAAAACTCCCCTTAACAGGTGAAAAGGCAGACAAAGGCTTCACCGTCTGGCAACGAACACAAAACTTGATATTCTGTGCACGCATATCGGCCTTCGATAACAAACCTAAAGCATCCCCACTCAACTTCGAAACCGACGGCGTAGAACGAGAACCACCCGCCCGACGAGAAGACGAACGATTGCAAGCACGCTGGCAATCCTTACACCAACACTGATAACCATCCGTATTCCTACTCGACCTATAAAAAGAACCAACCGGAAGAACTCGACCACAATGAGAACACCGCTTTACATCACTCATGATAACACAATATTAAAACCGTGGAAACAGCTCCACAACGACAAAGATAATTAATATTATTTAATTGTCAAAATGTAAAAGCAAAATAAGCATATGTCTCCTCGGCAGACGACCACGGGAAAGAAAGATGGAAAGTCAAACAACAGGATCACCCCAGTACCTACTGACGCGACTCAACTTCTTACCGCACCGACTACAATACTTGTAGAAAACAGGAACAACACGCTTCTTACAAGGAGAACCACCAAAGGTAGTACTCGTAGACCAACGCGAAGCCCGACAACCACTCGAACGACGACGAGAAGTAAACATATAAGCCACCTTATGGCCAAAAAAACGACACCACAACCTCCTAAACATAACTCCTAACAAACAATTAAATAAAAAAAACTTAAAACATTGACGTATGAACACACGCAAAAAAAAACGACGCCCTAAAAGAACGTCGTAAAACTTAATACAAAACAAAGACGCTAACGCTCCGGCTCCCCAAGCTCGCTGAAGCCTCCAAAAGGAATGGAGAAACCTCGCTCCAAAGGACCTACAAGAG
>ENA-OYWO01000401-OYWO01000401.1-human-gut-metagenome-genome-assembly--contig:-NODE-401-length-27192-cov-25.797435_pt1 | contig 27192 bp, 32 predicted proteins | sample MGYA00244170_ERZ653397 | MGnify/ENA primary metagenome ERZ653397 (study PRJEB26926, sample SAMN06164906) | human gut metagenome | biome: ENVO:00009003; feature: ENVO:2100002; material: ENVO:00002003...
GAGATCGCTCAGTGTCTCGTGGGCTCGGAGATGTGTATAAGAGACAGTCTATAGACTGTTCAATTTTTAAAATACTACTTTTTCTCACCGTTACTTCATTATCATTCAAAACATATCCTAAATATTCAAATGTTTGTGTTACAAATCCTTCATCTTCCTTATCATTTAATTCCAATCCAAGTTTATTTATATCATCACATATACTTCTCTTTACATCATAAAATTTATCTTCATTAACCAATATTAATATATCATCAACATACCTATAATATGATATGTAATCAAGATTTCTATATTTTATATCAATATCCTGCATATATATGTTAGCTAAAGTATTTGAAATAGGTAATCCCTCTGGAACTCCCAATATTCTTTCCTTCTTTACAGTCTTTTCCTTTATTGGACAAAGAAGCGCTTCCGTTCTAATTGCGTTCCATATAATCGAAATAATTTCTGCCTTATGTATCTTTCTTTTTATTATTTTAATCAACTTATCATGATTTATTGAACCATAAAACGATTTCACATCCAATTTTATAAAATGTGTATACATTGGGATTTTTTTTGTAATATCATCTATAACAAGTTGCGGCATCATAGTCTTACATTTATCCCCATATACCCCCACCAGCAATTCATTTAACACCGATGCCGTCAACTTATCTCTTAGCGTAGGCACACAAATTGCTCTAGGTAGTTTAGCAGGTCCTTTAGTAAATAAAAGCAGTTTATATCTTGTAAAATGATAAGAGCCATTCATGGATTTTCTAATAATAATTTCAATATTCTCATCCAAATTTTGTTCAAACTTTCGAGGTGAAACTTTATCCAATCCGACAGACGGTTTGTTTTTTACTTTTTCTTCATAATGTTCTATAAGATGTTTTTTTGTAAATAATTTTTTCCATAAGTACGATGCTTGCATCTATAAAACCCCACATATCCAATATAAACCTACCGGCAATACTATAACACATATCTTTAAAACAAATCGCCAAATCACATTATAATAATATCTGCACCTTACATTTCTCCATTTCTTACTTTTATATTCACCTGTACTACCATGAACTGTCTCATAATAATCAAATGATATATGATTACTGCTTGAATCCAATAAATCGCAATATCTATTGTATATATTCTTAATCAAATCAACATCATCACCATCAATATTGTTTAATTCAAATTCAAGTTTTTGTAACTCTGTATAATTCTTTCTATACTCTCTTGCCTGTTCTGAATATTTTTGTCCATTCAAATATAAAATAACAATGAGCAAAGATATTGTCATAAACACTGTCATCAAGCTTAATTTTTCATTGTTATTCAGCAATGTAAGTATTGAAAATATAATTGTAACACAAGAATAATAAATGTTAATTCCCTGAAAAAATGCTTCCTTGTTTATCAATCTTTTTTCAGCATTAACTCTTGAAATTCTTGTTGTCCATATTTGATCTGATAAATCTTTATATTTTTCCAAGTTGTACCCTCCTAAAAAATGTATTAGGGTCTCTATATACTAAGTGCGATACCTTCATGCGAAAGCCTATAAAATCTTTACAGATTGTTAATTACGTTATCTCCTAAGTGGAAATCATAACTTACGTTATAGACCCTAATACAATAGATATTTTACCACATTCTACTATTATTCTCAATCCATCCTTCCCATTATCTTGTCCCATAAGACCTGTCATACTGCCTTATCTGCTGTTCTGTACGCTCCTGTCCCTTCACCTTACGAATAATCGTATCAACCTGCTCAGCACCAGCATACCTCTTCACACGCTCCAGATCATCCGCCTTTTCCTGCAACAGTTCTGTCCTTTCACTCATATCCTTAATCTTGCCCTTGTAAAACTCCACATCATCTGACAATCTCTTCTTTTCCTTCCTTAGCTGTAATACTTCCTCTTTCAGCCTTACACACTGGATTGTCAGATTCTTTATCAACGACTTCAGCTTATTCACAAATGGTATAACCACCTTATCCCGAAATGACTTAGCACTTGCAAATGCTCCTGGTTCCGGCAATTGCCACTCCGGTGCTTCATCATACTTTCTTGTTCTAATGCTGCTTTCCGGAAAAAATAATACAATCGCTTTCCCCTTCAGCCAATCACATTCTCCGTTATCTGCTTTTAACTTATCCGCCAATTCAAAGATTTGAAAAATTTCCTACTTTGAAAAATCGTTCAAATGTATAAAATGTTTCATTGTCCTGCCTCCTTAAATTTCTCCAATCTATAATGATGTTCTTCATCCAACTCCTTAACCCCATTCTTATAATCATATCCAAATTTTCTGTAAAATTCTGTTGCTGTAATAGAAGCAGGTATCTCAATACGAGTTGCTCTTACATAAAACTCATCCTGTTCCAACGTATTTATGATTTTTCTTCCAATCCCTTTTCCATGGAATTCTAGCAAAACGAAAATAGTCAGCAAAATGCTTTCTGTCTTACTTCCCCAGAAACTAGAAATCGAGCCCGTACCAACTATCTTACCATTCCATTCAAAGACATACATATGTGCATAGTTGGCAATATTTAGAACTTTCCCTGAATCATAAACCTTTGCAAGTTCCTCCATAGCTGCAATTCCATAATCCTTGCTATTGACCTCTAAGAAATTCCTTACAATAAGCTTGCTAACCTCATCTGCATCCTCTTCTTCAAATCTTCGTACATTAATACAATTTTTTACATAACCAACCAATGTCATCTTTTCATTTACCACTATATCCTCGCCAACTCTAACAAAGCCGTATTTTTCGTATAAATGACAATTGCCTGTTTCCTGCTTAATCGTATCTAAACGCCATTCTATTGTATTCGGATAAATGCCAAATAATTGTTCTATCACCGTGCTCGCAATCCCTTTATTTTGAAATTTTGGAATTATGAAAATAGGAGATATCCAATTAACATTTTCATGCACCTTTTTGCCTTGATGCCATCTGACTCTCACACCTCCAACTTTTTCTCCATGAAACACAATAAAGTAAAAATCTGAATTTTCCTCAATAATCTTCTCTGTTACTCTTTTCAGGCTTTCTTTTGCCGGACTTGTATCATCATCTTGATATTTTTCATATAATGGCATAAACGCTTCTACCTGTAGTCTGTGCAGAGATTCTGATTTCCCTTCTGTTACCAATTTCAATTCAATTAAGTCACTCATTCCATGCGCCTCTTTCACGCAAAAAAATCGCACCAAACATTCATTGTCCAGTGCGATAATTCCAATTTACGATGTAATATATATTAACACATCACTCACATTCTGGTTTTATGCACTAGACTAATAGACCTACTGGCTATAAGTCAATGCATTAACCTTGCAAAGCTTATAACGCAATACGTCTATAATACATGTACATATAACGTCTTGAATGTAAGTTCTGATTCATTTGTATGCTCTCCTTGTAATTTTGGTGATAAGTATACTATCCATATTCTCTTGTGTCAATAAAATTTTTATTTCAAACCATAAAAAACTTTCCATTACTCAATTCACAAATAGAGCCAAACTAGAGCCATTCGATAAAACAAATGCCGGAAACCCGCATAAATACAGGCTTTCGGCATTTTAATCCTGTTCCGGGGCACACCCCATTATCCTCAAAGGGCAAAATCCAGTATCCTCACTATCCTCACATCCCACTGCAAAACCACACTGCAAAACCCTCCGGCACTGCAGCGCAATTCCACAGCACATTCCGCAGTGGTAATCCTGACAATCCAACTTCTATCGCGTCCCATATAACAGTATCATCTTACACAGCAACACTATCGCAATGTCACTTTCACAGCATCGTCCAAAGCATCCCTCACACCCTGCAACACCAGGAAATATCAACGTTTCGCAGTGTTACCCATGCCCTTGTAGTTTCGCAGCAAACTCACGCAGTGATGTTTCGTCTACTTCTATTATATACAGAAAGCTGTAAAATTCAACGTGGATTTTTACAGCTTTTGCCGATATCACGTTGCTTATTTACACCTCATTTTATCTGAGTCAGAATCCTGTGTAACTGGGGCAGAAATGACAAAAAAGAACAGCAACAGAGCTACGCTGCGGTATTACTCTCTGTTGCTGTCAGGATAATCATTTTTGCCTTTTACAGGATAATGTGGTGTGCCCTGTGATAGTGGCTCTTATTCAAACTCTTCCCAAAGGAAGTATCATCAAATCAAAAATGCTGATTTTATGCGGCATTCCACCGCATCCGTTTCATCTAATGTTGTTCTTTTCATATCGTTTTCAAAAACTTTAGTAGCAAATTAGTTGCAATTATTCAATATTGCATCTACAAAGACCATGGCAGATATAATCTACTTTTACTACTAAAAACGAATAATCAAATGTGGTTTGCAGGTGCTTAACTGTGCCTGCTGCCACACCCACTATGAAAGGAGCTTTTCTATGAGCAATCAACACAAACATCCAACTATAAGTTTTAGAATTAGCGATGCTGAACGCAAACAAATCGAAGCCCGCATCCTTGCCAGCGGCATGATGAAGAAGGATTACTTTGTCCGTTCCTGCATCTATAACCGCATCTGCGTTGTCGGCAAGAAAGAAACTATATATCCTCTTGTGCAGACTGTTAATGCATTATATCTGCAATTACTTGAAATGCAGAAAGCATTTATTAAATGCTGTGAGCATCAAGCTTTAAACAATCTCCCTATCAGCAACGAAATCAAAGAACTACAGACCGATTATAAAAATATGCTTACAGCCATCATTGATCTGCTTGATGGTGCTAAGTATCTGTGGGAAGGAGAACACCATGAAACAAAATAATCCTTGTTACTAGTTTGGTATGTATGAACCTAATACAGACTTTGTTATTGTTAATAATGGCAAAAACACCATTCTGCTTATCCATTGCAAGGAATGTAATTCCTTTGTCCTCTTCGATGACCCGAATGATATTGTTTATCTTTACCGGCTAGCAGAGGAAGCACCTCTTTTATATGCCAAACTGGCACTGAAGAAAAATGGGTTGCAGGATTATGTGGATGCTATGAACTGGTTTAATTAGCCATATCACCAATCTCTATTAGAAACTGATGATGATTTGCACCAGCAAATTAAACATTATCTAATAATGTCCCCCACTTGGAAAATGATTTAATTTTTTTCAGTCTTATAGTCTCATGCCAAAAATGAGGCTACAAGACTGGCCTTATCGAAAATTCCCAAAAAATTCGAACACTGTTTCGCTTATTTAAAACTAAATTATTTTTCTTTCCTGTATTATCAGACGAAGTGTTATCCAAATATCCTCTGCCAAAAATGAGGCTTACCATTGAATTTTTCGTAATATATATGTGCTTTTTCTAACAGCTTATTCTTAATCCAATCTTCTGTATAATCTGCTTTCCATTTAACTATATTATCAAAACAATCCATACATCTCTCATTTGATTTAAATCCAGGTTCCCAATACAAATTTAATTTATTATCTCCAAATTCATTTGGATATACCGATATTTTTGCTAATATATCTCCTCTGACCGTTCCATATACATTTGGAGACAGAATCAAACTATTTGTACTACCATTATTATTAAAAATATTCCATTCTATTTCATCTCCATCTTGAAACCAATCATGATTTCTCGCAAAAAATAATATTTCTTCCCATTCCATTGTATCAATTGTCATAAGTAGGTATTTATCCCCGTCCTTATTCAGACCTTCAACTCCAAGAATGCTATTAATCTGTCTTCTTGTCTCATAATACTCTTCCTTAAGCTCTTCAAATAATTTATATACGTGATGTGCAGTATGTGCATTTAAATTAATACGTATATTTTGAATCTGCATATACATCTCCTCTTCATCCTCATATCTTCCAACATTATGTTTAGTTTCAAATTCGGATTCGGAAACAAAATAATCAGATAATAACATCTCTTGATTAAATGTAATATATGCACCAGATAAATTATGCTGTCGTATTTGTAACATGCAACTTAACTCTCCTTTATACGACAAAGGAATAAATGCTGATAGCTGAATATCGCCATAACCTTTTATCCATGATTTTGTATCATCTAGATCTATAGTTACATTTTGCATTAGAGATTCAGTTTCTTTTACTATACTAAAGTATTTTAGTCTTCCAGAATCATATACCATGCTAATACAATCGTACACATCTACAATAAAATTATTTTCTATTTCATTTTTCTTTTCTATTTCTCCTATAAGTTTGTTAAAATTCATTATATCCTTTGTATATGAAAACTCTTTTCCACTTTTTAGATGTATTATATCAGCACCATTATAATTATGCTCAACAGAATTTAAAATAAGAAACCTCAGTTCATCAATGTCATTATACAACTCTGAGTCATTAAATTTTTGTACTGTCCGTTCTATTTTGTTACGATCACACCGTGATGTTACTTGATAAGCAATTCTTTTTTTATAATCAACCAAATCCACTGCTATAAAATTTCCTGAAACTTCAGCCGACATTGAAACAAGATTAATATCATACAATTTATTTAATATCTGTCCAAATATTTCTTCACATATAACATTTATATCTGTTAAGTTATTTTTGTTATTAATTTTAATTGACTCTGCAATTTCAAACAAACGATTTTCAACTCTTTTTATATTAATATCAGAATCCTTTATGCTTTCACGTGTTACTTTACACATTTTTAACTTCTCCTACATATTTATAGTATTTCTCAATTCAATAAAAATTGTCACCTTACATTTCTTCTATATTATGATTATGGCACCAATTTAAGCAAGCTTTAAGCCTCCACAATTTTACTACTTCCCCCTCTAACCAATCCACTCAAAAGGAATAAGCTTTTCTCCATCTCTCCACACGCAAACTTCGTTTATGCCTTGCACATCGCCGTATATTGACGAATCTGCATGCTCTAATACAAGAATCTGCATATTGTTGTTAACATTTGATATACACTTTGCCATAGTTGTAAATATACTCTTTACCGCCTCTCTGTCCAAGTCTCCCAAATCATGTACTTCCCCACCATCTGCTGAACTATGAGGAAAATATACTTGACTCGGTTGATCAAATACAACAAAATTAGGTACTGAGGACTGAAAAGTCGAGAAATATTCCTGAAGACCCAATATAGTGGAAATATGATAAGCTAACCAGTTTGAACCACTACCAATTTCCCATAGATAGTCTTTTCTTCCATCTTCTCCATCCACTTCCACAGTCAAATTCTTATAATCTAACCTAAATGGATCATCCGGACGTTCTGCATCCATTAACTTCAATAATTCCATCTGCTTTACCGATATCTTTGTAATTGCATTCTCAATTTTCATTTTAATTACAGATTCATCCGCAATCTTTTTCAATTTTGCAATTCTTTCCCGAAGCGCTGTTATCTCTGCTGACAACTCCCCATCAGACTCCAAAGATGCAATCGTTTCACTAGCATATTCAATTTTTCCTAGAAATCTTGAGATTCCATCCAATGTATATCTGCTAGGATTTGCTGTATCACCCTCTCTTAGTTGTTTCAGTTTATTCTCTTCAATTCTAATACGTTTTTGAACTGCTGCTAACTCATCTGTCAATCTCTGAATCTGCCCCTTTACCATATCATATTCTCTTTCAAACGCTGCTGGAATTTCTTCCATCTGTTTCTTTTTCTTTCTGTTATCTTCTAATCTGCTTAGATATATATTCCTTTGACTATCATCAGAACATTTCTGTTGACATACAGGACATATGTGCTCTTTTCTTGCTTTTTCATCTAACCATTCGGTAATATTTAACCGCTCCACTTGTATTGAAAGTGCATCTCTATACTCAGAGACACTTTTCATTAATTGAGACATTTCGATATGGCGATTTTTGTATTTTGTAAGTTCCATGGCAAGTTCATTTTCTTTTTCTCTTAACATTACCATTTCTTCTGAACTCTTAATTATGCCATCACTTTTGATTACCTTTTCTTCTGTATTATTTTCTACTAGTTCTTGAAGCAATCCCAACTGTTCTTCAAATTTCATATTTCTACTAGTTTCTTCTAATAAACCTAGTTCAATTGCAACTGAAATCCATGCCTTGATTTCATTTTCCCATCGAATGGTCAATTCACATAGTTTTTCATAATCACTTTCTTTCTTCTTCAATTTTCTCTGTAAATCCATTAATTCCTGACGTGCTGACAGTACCTCTGGTGTGATAGCACCTAATACATATGGAAATATATTAATCAGCTTATTTCTATGTTCTGTCTTATCTGTTTTATAAAACAATATATTAGCATTTGCAACCACATTTTGAGGTTGAAAGCAGAATGACATCAGATCACGAAATGCAGGCCTACTACCATAATAAGTATCTTCTGTTTCCAAAAAACTCAGCCTTGCATATTCATCCAAAAATCTCTTTACCGCCTGACAATTTGTGTTTTTTTCTGGAATTTCAGGAATTTCTATTTCTTCGCCTTGAATAAACATCATATCACTTGTTGATTTTTGTACACCGGGTTCCCTTCTCGCTAATAACACTATATTTTTCTCAAGTTTTATGACTACACCAAACCAGCTGCATGCATTCCTTATTGTCTGTGTTGGTATATAACACTCACCACTTGCCAAACAATAATCAATTATAGGTATAATAGCCGATTTTCCAGTTCTAGAGTCTCCGGTAATAACATTAACTGAATTTGTATTTAATTCAATATCCTTATGAGAGTACTTCTGATTTTTTGGCCACAATATAAGTTTTTCTATTTGAAATTGCATACTAAAACCTCACTTTCAAAATTTCTTCAATCTGCATCAAATCCATTACCGCACACCATTGTCCTAGCTTTTCAGCATTCTTCCCCATTCTTAAGACATTGGCAGACTCTTTATTTCGTTTTCTCAATTCTAATGGAAAAATTTTATTGGTTTCTACATCTATAGAAACCAATCCAGCCTTTACTGCCTCTGCCAATGACATTGCTGTTATGTCCTTCATATTTTGTATGTCATTATGAAGATTACTGATTAAGTCATTTTTCAAAACATCTGTTTTCATAAATTTGTCAGACATTGCACGCATTCCTGATGTCTTATTTGTAGACTTGATTTGCTCAGCAATATCTTCTTTCAATGTCATGGGTAGCACAATAAATAATTCTTCAAGTGGTGTTGCTTCATTCTTTTCTGAAAAATATCCTAATACAAAACTCCACAAAAGATATGCACCCAACATAGGATTTCGTACATTATCATATTCATTAAACATCTTCTTCATCTTCTTTCAGTTTTTGTTTATAATTTGGATGCCAACCAATTTGTTGTTGATCAGCTAATTCATGATAACATCCATTCTTAAAACTCCTTGGAGTCACTATTAGCCCCATATTTACATCTTCGTCTTGGCATTTATAGTACAAATACCTACCTCTTTTAGCCTCTTCCCATTCATCCTTATCCATTTCTATAATATTCTTTTTAGTTTTCCAGCGCCCTTCTAAGTCTTTATAATAGTTCTGTAATATTTCTTCGTTTATATCGCCCTTTACTGCCCATATAGTTCTATTTGCAAAAGCTTTTAAGTAATCATTTATCGCTGTCAACTGAGCATCATAATCTAAATCAATTATCTGAAGCTGTCTAATATATGTCTTATATTCATTTTGTTGCAATTCTATTTCTGCATTCGTCGGACTTGGAGCCAATTCTATTAAAGCTTTATTTTGATTAACCAATGTTTGTGTTAATATCAGCTCTTTTTTAAAACTCTCTTTTGCAATTTGCATGACTTGTCCACTTTCAATCTGCAAAGCAGTTGTTTTATCAATCCATCCTAACATTTTATCAAAAACTAATTGTTGTATATCTGATGGCAGATAAGTCTTTGCTCTAAATTCATCATATAATTTATTTGTGTGTCCCTCACCCATTATAACTAATTTAAATTTTTCAATAATATACAATGCGTACTTTTTGTTTTCCTCAGCCAAAAATGTTACTATGTAATTATTAATAGAATCACTCTGTTTAATATATTTTCCGTCTTCTCCAGTAAACTCCCCTCTTATTTTTACATATATCGCTTCTGCTTCTTTTTTATCATGTGCTTGATTTAACCACGTGACAATATTTCCACTCTTATTTATATTAATAACTAATGTAAATAAGGTAGAATCTAAAGGCAATTCACTTTCTTTAAGCGCAAGGAGCCAATTATACAAGGTTTTCCAAAGATCTACAGCTCTGTCTGAAACAGGATTTCTATCTGATAACGCACTTTTTGTTTGTATTGCAATTTTCTCATTACCATTTTCAACACCTACATCATCAAATTTTTCCACACTCACCACACAGTCGATTCCACAATTCAATAATTCGTACAACATCTGACGAACCTGTAATCCATATCCATACAATTTATCAGGCACGTGCGTATTTGTTATAGTAACTGCCTTTTCATCATCCACGTTGATCACCTCTCTTATTTGTAGCATTTTTTCTAAATGTATTGTTTTACATTACATGTTCTCAACTTGGTCATTGTGACCAAGTTGATGAATATATTTACGAATAATACTTTTGATTCTTACTTTTCGGCTTATCAGGCTCAGTTCTTTGTAACTCACCAGTTTTGAGCATCTTATTCAGATAATGCCTTCGAAAATATGAACGCTCCAAATTGAATTTTTGCATTATTTCGCTTGCAGTTTTAGGTTCACTACAAAATGCGATTATCAGCCTCATTATATCTTGTTCTTCATCATGGTCACCTTCTTGGTCGCATTGACCATGATGATGACCATCATCTCTCAATAACCCCAGATACTTATCACAAGCCTTGCAAAGAACCATAATTCCAGCCTCATTAATCTCGTATTCCGGCAATTGTCCATCATACAACGCACAGGCTTCCCTAATCTTCTCAAATCCTCTTCCCCAAGCTTCAATCATACCGCTTTTGAAAAAGATATTAGCCAATTTCGGATTATAAGGCTTTGATGAATGCTTCATAAACAACTTGTCAGTTGAATCCAGATTTGGAGGCATCTCACCATCGTTCCAAATATATATCTTATCCTCATAAACACTAATCTGGATTGGATTGCAGCTACTGTAATCCTTATGAACAATGGCATTCAACAAAATCTCACGGAATTCGTCCTTGTGGAACATAAATTGCTCAATTCTCTGGACACCCTCATAATCAATCAATGCCTTCATATATTTCGTGTATACCAAATCTACAGTCTTATCTACCTGCTCTATCAAAGGCCCGTGCACCTCATCCTGATACACCAAATCCGAATCCAATTTTCCAAAATAACCGATTTTGATATAAGAACCTGTTACCCACTTCTCTGGATCCTTATAAAACGCAAGCATTGCTGCTCTTATCAAATATCCATCTTCATCAATTAGGTGCAGGTTATCCATCAAGATAGTATCTTCCACACTGACTTCTTCCTTCGTAAGCCTTCATCTTTTCACTGCCTTATCTTTGAATAACTGTATTGCATCCTGCTTTAAATCAGATACTGACAGTTTTGGCAGAGGCACACCATCCCATGTTCTTCCCTGCGTTTTCAACAAAGCTCTTTCTAATTCCTTTCCAGTAATTTCACGCATGGTACTTCCTGAACGATAATAATATTTCCCACGAAAACTTATTAAAGATGGATATTTATCAACAATTATCTACAGATACTCAAGTTCGCCTTTATATAACAAATTTACATCTACAATGATTCCCATTGTGTCCGTAATTTTATTAGGAATTCGCTCTAATAAATCTCTTGCATTATCAATACCTACAACATTACCATTGTCATCTGTACCTATGTATATTGTTCCACCGTAGGCATTGGCATATCCGCAAATCCATTTTAAATACTCATCCTGCCATGACTCCTTCCACTCTATGGATTGATGTTCTTTTTCCTTCATATATCCACCAACTTTCCAAATTACTGCTTGTCCACTTCCGTAAAGAAGTATTCCAATGTATCCACAAACATATTATGCTCAAACAATTCCTTAATTTGTTCCCGATTCATCCATGCAACCTGCGCCACTTCATCTGTTGTGGCATTGCCTAAATCAACCTCTCCATCGTAATCAAACAGCCAAACATCCATAATATCATTATAAATTTTTCCATCAATGATTTTTCGTGTTTTTGTAAAAATAACTTGACCTTTTTCTGGTAATAAATCTACTCCAACTTCTTCTTTTGCTTCTCTAAGCGCTCCTTGCAGACTGTCCTCTCCTTTAACTACTGAACCATCCACACACTCCCATATCAAAGGAAATGCTGTTCTATTTGCTGAGCGCTGTGCAATCAGATACTCTCCCTTAGAATTACGGATCCAGACATGCACCACCAGATGGTATCCGTCTATCGGTAACTGTTCTCCTCTGATATGGTCTTTTCCCAGAAGCTCTCGGTTCTCATTATACAAATCCCATATTTCTGCATCCGGCACATACTCCACAATATCCCCAAAATCTGCATGTAAGGTTTTACAGATTTTGCTAAGAATTGTAAGGCTCACCTCTTCATCACGGCGAAGCTTTGTCATTGTGTTAGGAGCAATTTCTGCCTTTTTACGCAAATCCGATTTGCTCATTTCTTTATCCACTAATAATTTCCATAATCGTTTATAAGATACAGCCATGGTAATTTCTCCTTTTTCTTTTCACGCTATCAAACCAACTTATCCAGCATCTCTACAATCTTTTCTCTTTCACCGCTACCATTTGTTTTAAATCTCAGTAATGGAATTTCGTACAGCTCCATTATATGATTTTTCAATAAATCTCTTGAAGCCTGAATGGTATCCTCTTTATGGTATTCATATCCATCAACCTCAATCGCCAACACAGGCTTTTTACCAATTCTGTTATAAATCAGAAAATCTAAATGTGTTGCTGGATTCATTGCATACTGACATTCCTGCTCATTTAATAATTCTGGATTCTTAATCAACATATTCAACGGAAAATGACAAACAACTTCCAAGCTTGAATACTTGTTAGCTGAGATAATGTCCTCTATCAATGAATACATCAGATTTTCCGAATCATATTCTGATACTTTTTTGTGCTTCTGCAAGTATACTCTTCTTTCCTCAGTATACTGCTTGTAAAGGTAATCAAAAATCGAATAAATCTTGCTTTCAGTAACCTCAAAATTATTATACTGAATGTAATCAATCAAATCTGTTATATTGTGCTCTTTTGATTGCACATTTCCAGTTACAACCAACATCAATTTCTTTTTGGCTCTTGATACAGCAACATTGATTAAATATGGATCATCTGCAAAATCAGATATTTCATCATCCACAGTAGATATGATAATATTCTCTTTCTCCTTGCCCTGGAACTTATGCACTGTAGCAGCATCAATATCTGTTATCTCCTTGCTTAATGCTTCTACCTGATTTTTGTACGGTGCAATAATTCCGGTTTCTTCCGGATTTGAAACATATTTTGGTATAATCTCATTTTTAATAACATCTATCTGGCGCTGACTATAATGGTTACGTTCATGATTTCCCGCTACCGTTTTTACTACCGATAAAACATCCTCTTCACCCTTATCCGTTGTCATAATAATCAATTCACCACGATAGAATTTCTGGTTACAGAAATTTATTATTTTTGGGTGACACCTATAATGTTCCCGTAACAATGTTTGTGTTACATTAGGCATAACATCCAAAATGGATTGCAGAAAACTGTTTGTATACTGATATCCTTCACTCACATTAAATCTGTCAAATATAGCTTTTGCTTTGGCCTTTATATCATCTGTAACAACATTAGGAAGTTGCTTGGTATCACCCACAATAACAACATTCCTTGCACAGGACAATGCCAACGCACCGGTTGCAATATCTACCTGTGATGCCTCATCCATGATAAGATAATCATACACCACATCTGAATTCAGGCTGTTTCTTGATGAAAATGTTGTACTTAATATAACCGGATACTCAGCCAGTACATTGTATGGTTCCTTCCACAAATTATCTTCACTAAAAGTTTTTCTACTACTGTTACCTTCATATTTCCTTGCCAGTTTGTCTTTTAGGACAACCATTGACTGTTTGCATAAATCCTCAAGCAAATTCTTATTAACACTATTTGAATACTTTTCAATATCTGCAATTTCCGCAGACAACTCCGCCTGCTTTGCACGATAATACATTGCCTGAAAGGTTGTAATTATCTTTGAAATATCCTGCTTATAAATACTCCAATCGGTTACTCCATATTTAAATAAAGCTTTTATCTTAAACCAAAATCCTATTGCCGTTTTCTCTTCTGAAATCAACTGGCACTCCTGCCACAATACCATCCATTGCTTTGAAGATAGTTTTTTCTTGAACTTAATACTATCTGTATGAACATCTGATTCTTTAACATATTGATTGAAATATTCCTGTTCAGTAACCAACTGTGAAAGTTCCTGCCTTAAACACGCTAATTTTTCCTGCTTAGCAAAAACACTTTTTAACTGACTGGATTGCTCTGCTATTTTCTTCTGCAAAACACTTGGATCTTCTCCCGTTTTCCACGACGAAAAGTCGGGATAAGCAGCGTCCTGATGCTCAACAAATAATTTCTTATTTTTAGAACTTCCTAATGTCGCAGCAATAAAACCTAAATTGTATTTTGGAGAAGATAATTTTTCATATACGTTTTCCGTTGCCGAATTATTATTGGATACTATCTGTACCGTTTTCCCTTGCATTAATATATTGGCAATAATATTCAATATCGTCTGTGTCTTTCCCGTTCCTGGAGGTCCCTGTATAACACTGATCTGATTCTCCATGGCATTTTTTACAGCCTTATACTGACTGTTATTGCATCCAAATGGGAAAATCGGAATGTATTCGCGTTCTGTTCTTTTCCCTTGCAATGACGATGGATTCAAATACTTTGCTAAGGCCACATCACTACCCACAAAAGAAATCTTGTCAAACTTCTTAGACAATAATTTTTCACCAGTCTCTTCATTCTTAAGATTACTCAAACCTGCAATTTGCTTTATATATTCAAATACATTTGATGACTGACTCTGGGCAAGACATGACTCTATAATATGCAAGTCGCTCCGACGATAATCTCTTTCACTACCATCGCCAAAACAAATGTGCCAATAAGACTCCCTTCCGCTTCTAAATACATATATTGCATTAACATCAAAGAACTCTCGTCCTTCTCTGCTAATCCGATACATGTTAGGATTCAAAACCTCCGGATCAGTCAACTTTTCCACATTCAAATATGCATACGAGTATGTTTTTCCATTATTGAATTTTACATCCCATTTTTGGGTATTTCTATTGTAACCACATGACATTATTTCGGATGTCTTTATTTCACCCTTGATAATGACCATATAATATTGTGTATTCATCTATTCCTCACTACTTTTTATCCGCACGCTACTTACCTTTAAATTCCTTCTCTATATAACAATGTTCCTGTTTGCCAATCAGCTTAAAACTGTAACTCGGACATTCAAATTCCAGTTCGTTACAGCTGCTTTCAAAGTCCAGTTCGATAATATATGGCATCCAGTCAATAATTCTTAAAAAATCTTCACATCCAAAATTATTGTCATAAAAATTCAATATCGTACTAAGGGCAGTACCATGGGTTCCTATAACAATATCTTTATCCGTATTATCTGATAAAATCTCATTCAGTGCCTCTATGTTACGTTTTTGCACCATAGCAATGGACTCTCCACCTTCTTCATGATAATTGTGATCAGCCCACCGTTTTCGGAACATTCCGTGGTTGTTTCCATCAAGTCCCTTTTCACGCTCCCTCAATCTCTCATCTGTTATAATCTCTTTTGTGAAAAAATCTGCTGCCTCTGCAATTGTATCCATGCTACGTTTATACGGACTACAATAAAACGCATCTATTTTCTTATCCTTCAAAAATTCCAAAACAATTGCAGAATCTTTCTTGCCTTCTTCCGTCAAAGGTCTTGTTCTGTCTTCTTCCCAATCGTGTTCCGGCTGTGCGTGACGCACGAAATAAACTCTTGTCATTTTATCAGCTCCATTTCATCTTCCATTTTTACAAATCCATACTTTTCATACAATGGCCGTCCCATCTCTGTCGCCTCTAAAGCAATCTGTGATACGCCCTGTTTCCTTACATCCTTTACCAGTAAATCTAATGTATGAAATGCAATCCCCTGTCTCCGATATTCCGATGCTGTATACATATTCATAATATAAGCCTTTTTACCTGTTGGATTATGGTAGGTCGGCATAACCTGATAAAAGCTGACACCACCTGCACCGACAAATGCCCCATTATCATACACCAAATATGCAATATGCTCACCGGTTTCTAATGCACGCTTATAATACTCATAGGATTCTTTTTCCACCAATGACATATCCACATCATTCGATAGTTTGTTAGCTGCTCGAAGGACGATAATTCTAGTTTTTACAAGTTCATCTATGTCTGCTATGGTTGCTTTTTTATATTTATAGTTTTTTGCCATCACATACTACTCCTCTAAATCTGTTAAACTTTTCGTAAAACAAATAATTCTATTTGCTTCCGCAAACCCCATTTTCAAATGAAACTTAAGACTATCTTCATTATCCAACTCACAGTCACTCGCAAACTCAAGGCACCCCTGATCCTTTGCCCAATTCTGACATTCTCCTAACAATTCTTTCGCATAACCTCTTTTTTTATATTCTTCTAAAACAAAAATGCCTTCCAAATATCCTACCGGACTAGAATCAGTTCCCTCTACATAGTCAAACCTTAATCCGCATTGTGCAAATCCAACTATATGTTCCTCTGATATAGCAAGAAAAATAATATTTTTACCTTTTCTTATATGTTCGCAAAAAATCTTTGTTAAATCTTCAACTGTGTGTGATTTCCACATTTGAATTGCCAAGCTCACAAGTTGGGGAACATCCTCTAAAGTAGCTTTTCGAATCAATTTTACCACCTATCCTTAACTCTTTCTGAAATATTTGTAAGATACAATAAACCACTTACTCTATCTGGTTACAAAATTCTATAATTTCTTCTTTCCTACAGTCCAAATCTTCCTTATATTCCACCGAACACAAACCAAGACTATCACAACATTCAATTTCCATATGTCCATAAAAATGTTCTATGGTTGCAATAATCCTCTCACATTCCCTCATTCCCGGTCCAGTTCTTAATGCGATAACATATCCCTTCTTACCACTACTTATCTTGGCATGCGGTTCATGTGTGTTACACCACGGAGTGCATCTATCAATAAAAGATTTAAATTGTCCTGGTACATCTGCCCAATACGACGGAGAGACAGATATAACAATATCAGCCCATTCATATTGCTCAATTATCCTATCAACATCGTCATTCTGAACACATTTTGCTGTATTATGACAAGTTCTACATCCTTTGCAAAATTTTATATCATAATCATCAATACATATATTTTTAACATCATGTTTCTTTTCCAGACGAGCAGTAACTATATTAACAATTTCTGCTGTTGCTCCATTTCTTACAGGACTACAATTCATTACCAATACTTTCATTTTGACCTCCGCTTTCATGTACCATATTTTTATATGATATCACAGAATCACTACATCATCAATAACAATCGCAATATCTTGCGATTATTTCCCTGTTTGCAATATATAATTCAGGTACGTAAAGTGAATCGTGGATATGCAGAGGAATCATTATTTCATAGTGCGTAAATGCATGGTTTGGAATCCTTCTTAAGAAGTTATATGAACTGCACAGTTATTCGCCAGTCTGCTAAAAAAGTGCAAAAAATTAGAGCCAGCCTTTCAACTGACTCTGCTCTACCCCAAAGCATATAATAATTTACTCTGATAATTCTCTAGCTGGTGAAATATACCAACTACATTCACACCATTCACTCTCACATCAAATATGACAATATAATTCATCTTATTGGGCACATTTACGAGACAAGCTGGAGGATGGAGAAATATCAGAAACGGAATATTATCTCAAAGAGGAAAAATGCCCAATGAACCCAACAGACCCAAATATAGGGTATACTATTTCGTTGAATATTGAGGATGACGACCTGCTACTGGTTCAGAATATGAATGAGGATGACGATTCAACTGTAACATTTTTATAATCATACCAGTACGTGCATTTTTTGCACATACTGCTTTTATGTCCAGATTATACATATCATTCAGAATAACCCAAACAAATAATTTCTATTTTTTGTATATATCAATATCAATGATTTTCTCCATTGCCATCAACATGTGCAAAATTTGCACCTGTTAAATCATTTCCTGCTTCTTCATACATACTCTTATATGTATATATTTCAGATGTAACCATTTCTGGATATAAATATATATACTTTCTACTACATACACACTTGAATAGCTCTAACATCCTGTCGCTGCTACATATTCCAACCATATAATCCAGCAAATATTCTACTTCTGATTCAGATGCTTTTCTTGCACATATTTCTTCGACTATCGGTTTATATGTAGCATATGCTAAGTCATCACGTTCTGTTATCATGCATACTATTTTCTTAATTTCGTCATCCATAGCTTGTACTATATAATCCACCTTTCCTGATATTACGCACATTTGTTTATATATAAACGTTTCCAGTACTCAGATAATCTTTTATAACTTGATATACATACACACATTTCCACCTCTCTGATACTTTCACATTGGGGCACAAGCAAATCTTCCATATGTACCTTTAGCAACCTGCTCAATACATAAAGATGATCAACAGATGGCAGAATCATTCCCTTAAACCAACGATATATCGGCTGTGGACATGATAACTGCAATATTTTCTGTATATCCTTTACTGTATAACCTGCTTTTTCAATTCTATATTTTAATAAGATGCCTGTTTTCTTCATATCAATATGTTCATACATATGTTGTCAACTCCTTTAGCAAAATTCACCCTCTGTCCAATCGAATGGATAATCTGGATCTTCCCAACTCTTCTCATCACCCCATATTCTTTCATGCACATGAAAACGTTCCTTCGCCAATTTTTCCTTCTCGTTGTATTCTCTATGACAGAATGGAATATATATTTCCGCTTCCTGCTCTGTACATGATGCCATATGTAATCTAGGACCATTATCTGGAAAAATAGGATCAATATCATATATCCATTTCCTTGGCTCTGCCTTACGCTGACTATGATTGTACACTTTTTTGAAATATTGTTTCCATGTGTATCTCCTGCCATATTCATCATAGATACTTACCATGCTCTTATTTTTCAGGCAAAATTCTTCCACTTCCTTAAATGTACTGATAGTCTTATGTCTTTGAAATAGTGGTCGCCAACCTGCACTCAGTTTACAAAGATGTACCTTATACCCTAAATATGGCTCATCTACAATTTCATATTCGATATCCTTGATTGTATATTCTGTTTCAACGGCAAAATACTCTCGCATTAGCTTTTTATTTCTACTCATCAAATAAAAATTAGTTCCCATAAGATATACACCAATCCTCTTCTTTTGATTATATGATATCCTATAGGAACTATAATTGCATTGGACTGTTAGTCCAAAAGTTTATCCCACTCTGCTTCAATCCCCGCTTTACCTATGTGTATTGTAACTACTACATAGGATCTAATAGCCGACTCAACCGGCACATTAGCTGGCTCTGCCGGAACTGGTAATGACATAAACTCAGGCATTGAAAGCGTGTCTGGCATTTCCATAGCCTCTACACAAACGGTTTGAACTTTCTTGTACCAGTAGTAATAAGTATCCTTACTTATTCCGTGGTTTGCAAGCCATTCTTTTGTCTTAAGGCCTGAATGCTGACAATCATGAATCATACCTGCCCAGTATTGTAGTTTCGCCTGTTCAATTTTTCGTCTGCTCAAAATATCTGCCTCATGTTGGAAATTTCGCAAAATTCGTTACGAAAAACACGAATTTGCTACAGACATTTTATTACAGATGAATACTGATTTTAAAGGCACTCACAATGCAGCGTTTACGTAGCAAAATAGTAGAAGAGCAAAACAAAAAGTCCTGGAAGCCGCTTATTTAGCGAGTTCCAAGACTTGTGGCTACTACTCAAACTCCTCTTTGTAAAGTTGTTATGTGGTGTTTTTCGTTGATTTTTAAGGCAGTAATCAAGGAGTTTTATATGGTTTCTACATATTGCGTAGATTTTCTAGGGATTGTATTGTCATTTTGTTGTAAGTATTTCACTCCCGCTCCTACTTCACAAAAGAACATTATCATAGCCTACCTATTTTTCATTTCATTTGTTATCCTATAGATTAGTATCATATTATATAATGAATCCCATAATAATGTTGACTTTCCAAGTTTATCAGGACTATTCCCAAATTGTGCCGAACTTTCCAAAACCGATGTGACAATCTGCTCCTTTTTCTCATCCCATACATTAAACGGAGAAATAGTCCAATCATACTGCCCATCCCTTTCGCAAACTAACGCTCTGAATGCTCCAACAACTGGATACATAATTCCTTTTGGTACGGTATAATCCATCTCAACATTCGAAAACATAGAAATTTTTTTCACATTATCTTTACCATAATTTGAATACGGCTTGCTTCCATACCTTCTATTAAGTTCCTTAGATACTTTAGCAAAATTAACCTCTATATCATCCCAAAGTTTAAAAATATCTGGAATAATTTTCGTCAATTTCTCAATTACTGCATTTCTATACTCCGGGTCTTCTTCTTTAACTCCTAGAGGAGACATTTTTAAAAATTTATTCAAACTTGCTGCCTTACCTGTATATGACTGAATAGGATGAATAGGCGTCATCGGATCGTACAATATAGGGTTAAACATATTAATTATAGATATAATTTCTCTAACATCTATAATATTATTAACATCCTTATTTCCCCAGAATTCGTTTTGTCTAAACGAAATTCTATCAAAATATTTTTCACCCTGAATCCTTTGATTTTCAATAATTCTTTTGATGGGGTCAAAAGTACCTCTTAATTCCTCTATAGATTTATCATCAACTGCCACAGAATTATTTCTTGCTTCGGCTAGTTCTTCTATACTGTCAAAACTAGTAATTACCTCTACTTGCACATATTTTTCATATATTGGATTTATCTCTTCCTGATATTTTAATATTTGACGATATGTATGTCCACCATCTACAATACCATGCATATTGGGATTAAGAAACTTAATTGTAGCCATCTTTTCTTTGTTATCAAAAGTTACCTCTTCTGCCGAGAGTAAAATTCCTCTATTTAACACATGAAAATTCTTTTTACTACTACGTAATGATTTTGCAATATCTCTAGCAACATCTGTAGTAAGTTTCTGTTCTCTTGGGTTAACCGACAACCACTCCAACCATTCAGAAGGAATATCTGCAACATTAACAAAGAACTGATACTTTGCAGCCATAGCTTTTGAATCATATGGATTGTCAAACTTTTTAAAAGATTTTACTGGAATTGTAATTGTGAGTTCTTTCATAACTCATACCTCCTTAAAATAAAAAATTCGCTCCTGCTGAAAGGTAGCGAAATAGAAGGCACATATGTATCATTTCAATGTGTCACTATCTATATCTTAATTCAGCAGATAATAGAATGTTACAAAGCGTAAAAGCTACACTTTAAACAGACACCTTCAATATATCTCTTTTATCAAGTTCTGTCAAGATATGCAAATAAATTTTATGTTAATTCGGCACAAGCGCTGGTAAAATAAATAAATCATACAACATATCTAATTTATACAATTCCATTAAAAACGAAAGCGGATACTCTGCATCAAATTCTTCCACTGCACTATAAAACCGAACATTTCTCCCCCTAACTGTAATCTCGTATGTTGGAAGACTCTGTTGCAATTCACTCTTCATTAACTCTACATCAATATCCTTATTTATCTTTTTTGCGAACATGACAGCTACTTCATAAGGTGTTTTATTGGTCAAGTATCCCTGCGTTTCCGGAATACCACACAACTTTGTATCATCTAAAAAAACAGGCAACAGATACTCCGTTTCACTATTAAACATTCTTTCATTAATAAATTTAAACTCATGCTTAGTCCAACATTTCTTAACATAGTGCTGCGATATAAAAACAATTGCATATCTCGCTTTATTAGAATATATATCTGCGAGAAAAGTATATAAATCTTTTCCCCATAATACATCTTGCTCATACGAGTCATAAAAGACCTTAATTCCAAGTGCTGTCAATATATCCGCACATTCTTCCACATATTCCCTATCTTCACCAGCAAAAGAAAGTACTACATCATAATAATATTTCATATGTCCATCCCTTCTATCACAAAAATAATTCTAACATTATCCCATTCTCCATATCATCAATACTATAAATCGTATCCAAGACCTCAAATGTTTCCCTCAAATTACCTCTCGCACTTTTCCAACCTATTCCATCCGTAAACCAGACGAATGTAAATCCATCTATGGTATCTGCCTCCTGCGAAAGCATTTTATAACTCCTTGCAGTTTCATTGAGTTTTGAACCACCACCACCATAGAAGTTTGTCTCAATAACATAAATCATCTTATCCGTTTTGATTACAAAATCGAATCTCTTAGCAGCTTTACCCTGATTAGAAAGTGCTGATAAGTCAATGTCCCATTTTTCTTCAATATCCCTTAAGTACATTTCTTTGAAATAGTTTACATCCTTCTTAAAACCTGCTGCCACTATGTATTTCTCAACCAAGTCTTCCATCTGATGACCGCCCCGGTTCTTACGCCCATTAGAATCCAATCCTGTTTCAATACCCAAAGCATAATCTACGAGGTTATTCACCAAATGATTTGCAATCATATCAAACAGCCCTGTCTTACGCATGAAGATCTTATACTGCTCCACACTGTAATTCATCTTCTTGAAGTTATACAAAAATGCACCATCTTCATCCTGTGCATATATTTCATATCCTCGTACTGCAAGAAGTAACGGGATGCACTGTAATGTTTCCGGATACTTTGTCATTATCTTTTCAAAATCCTCTTCAATATTTTTCGAACCAATGAGTGTATTCAGAATATTCAATTCTACCTTGATTTCCTCAACATTTTTAACAACCTTCTCAAAATCTATATAATAATCGTAGCTAGAAATACTGGCACGAAATTTACTAAGCCATTCATCAAAATCTCTCATCTATCAGTGCTCCTTTATAATAATGTCTATTTTATCCTCTGAGAATTTCCATATCGCCTTACACGGATTGTACGAACCATCTTCAGCAATTAATCCGGATTCCTTATACAAATCTGTTACGCCTGCAAGGTATCCTCTATTCTTAGCTATTGTTAATTCTTTAGGTGCCATTCCATTAAATATCACTTTAACTTTATGTGCATCATATGGTAACAAATTAGAAACCGCTTTCGGTAATCTTAGTATTCTTGCCCGAATGTCATTAGCAGAAATCTGCTTATCTACGACCAGCTTAACACCCTCATTCTCTTCTACTACTGTTCCATCTTCTTTTACTAAATCATCACATTCATCCTTCAATGCATCCATGGCATTTTTACTGAATACTGGTGTAAATACAAAACCAATCTCGTTATCAATACAGCTTTCAACAAGAGATTTTCCATCTATAAGAATTATCGGACGTGATGGGTCTGCATCCACAAATTCTTCCGTCTTCTTCGAATAACTTGCAGTCGTAATAAATATACCTTTACTTCCCGAAGGCATCACACCTCTAAGTGCTCTCACTTTTTCTATTGGAATTGTCGTTCCCGGTTTATTTCTCTTTGCTTGAACAAAATAATCAACAGCGTCTGCCCCAGCAAATCCACCAACGCCATATCTTACAGCCTCCAAGTCAATTCCTCCATCCGAGGAACGCTGTGTAACAACAACTTCATCAAGACCAATCTTTTCAAGATACACTTTCAAAAATTCTTCAAATGCATATCCACTTTCAAAATAGCTATAAAACTGTTCTAAAAATTCATTTATCTTTTCATCAGATATCTCAATGTTCTTTCGCATCTATTTTTACCTTCTCCAATCTCCTTTTGGATATCTCCAAGTATTCTTCGCTTACATCTATTCCAACAAACTTCCGCCCAAATCGCACTGCCTCTACTCCGGTAGTTCCGGATCCACAGAAAGGATCTAAAATAACTTGTCCTTTTTCCGTAGATGCCAACACTATTTTCTCAAGCAGATATTCTGGCTTCTGTGTCGGATGCTTACCTTCTGTCTTTTCTGATGGTTTCGTCAAAGCTCCAGTCCACACATCCTTCATCTGCTTTCCACCATTCATTTTTTTCATCTTCTGATAATCAAAAAAATGCCGAGACTTCTTATCATTCTTCTTTGCCCATAAAATGGTTTCCGTAGAATGTGTGAAGCATCGACATGCTAAGTTTGGTGGTGGATTTGTTTTCTGCCATGTTATGTTGTTTATTATCTTGAAGCCTTCTTGCTCCAATGCCATACCAATCGAATAAATATTGTGTAATGTTCCTGATATCCATATTGTGCCATTCGGCTTGAGTACTTTCTTACATAACCTAATCCACTTTCTGTTAAACTTATGTTTCTCTTCGACGCTGGTTCCACTTTCTGAAAGCTTATCCCATGAGCCTTTATTTACCGAAACCATCTTACCACCCTGACAGGTAATGCCGTCATTACTCAAAAAGTAGGGTGGATCCGCAAATATCATATCAACAGATTCCGGTTTCATCTTTGTTAGAATTTTAAAAGAATCACCTAATACCAACTGTGATTCTTCTGTCTCGAAATATAATGGCACCTTTGAACCCCAAACTTGATTCATATATATTTCGCCTCTCTATAATTAACGTTTTATTCTTGAAACGATATTATACAATTCTCCTACATCATTCCAATTTCTAGGTATATATCCATACGCAACAGCTTTATTTATCGCTTCTTCTATTTGATGATTAGTATGTACTTTACAGTATATTGCTTCAAGATACCTATAAAAACACATTTTTCTTCCTTGGAAACGTTCCTCTGGATAATTGATATCTTCTTGAATTGCAATATAAAACATCAAATCGGTCAACACTTCAAATGAAAAACCATATTCAAATGCCGAGAGTAAAGATATATCTATATTAATATCACGACCTATTGTCGCAACATCCTCAATATACTGTTTCATATGCTTATAATTTTGCATAGTAGTTTTATTATATAGATCAGTCATAATCTCAACATGAGAAATAGGATGTTCACCATCTTCGTCTACTAAATATACACAATAATCACATTTAGCTCTAGTTGTCTTATATCCAGGATATTTTATTGCCAATTGAGAAGAATCTGCATAAGTCTCTAATACCTGATAATTACTTTTCAGATTATCCTTATTTTGTGTTAATTCTATTATCATACCATCGCGAGTGACATAATCAACTATTCTTTGTTGTTCATCAAAATATCCCATTGCTTTATCTCCTTAATAATTGCATATAATCACTTCTTCACCAACTCTATTCGATGCATCTGAATTAATCATACGCTTTACGCTTACCACATCTATTCTGTAGCCCTTATTACCATATAACTCATTTATCAAGTCCGTATTATGGTTTGTGAGCATACAGTAGCAACCTCTGGCTGTCAATTCAACGAAAAGATTTGCTAATCGCTTGTGACTTTCTATATCAAATCCTTCTTTTGTGTATGACTCAAAAGAAGTAGGATTCAGTGGAGCATATGGGCTGTCTATAAATACAAAATCACCCTTCTTTGCATCCTTGCACGCTTCTTCGAAATCTCCATCGATGATAGTTACCCCCTGAAGATATTTCGAAATCTCCATAATAGCACTTTCATCAACAGAAGCCCTGCGACTATTGTTATACGGAACATTAAATAATCCTTTACCATTTACCCGGTACAAACCATTAAAACAATGCTTATTGATAAATACAAACAACGCAGCCAACTCCACATCATATTCTGCTTTCATCAGCTTATCATTGTAATACTCCCGCAGAGAATAATAGTATTTCTTGCCATCTTCCCACATTTCTTTATCAAGCTTATTTACAGCCTTTAAAAATGCTTCCGGTGCATTACATATCTGCTTATACGCATTTATTAACGCCTTGTTGATATCATTTATCAGAGCATTTGTAGGCAGCAATTCAAATGCAACTGCACCGCCACCTACAAATGGCTCATAATAATCATTGTACTTTTCAGGCATTCTTTCCTTTATTTGTGGAATTAACTGACGCTTACCGCCAGCCCATTTCACAAAAGGAGCGATACTTGAATTACTCATTTTGATTCCTCTTCTCTATGTCCATAACGGGCAACCTTCTACATATCCATTATACTTGCAAACATACAAAATAACAACCAAAACTTTCACTCTTTGTGAATTGCCTTACTTCTGAAAAACAAATATGTACTCGTGTGCCAGAAGTAAAAAATTATTATTTTTTGTCTCCCAATACTCAGTGGAACAACAATTATGCTGCTCTTTAATAATAATCTCTTTATTCATAAATCCAGCCTGCAAAAAGCATTCCATCATACGAAATCCTAAAGGAATTACTTTTCCATATTTTCTTACATCCCCAATCATAACAGCACACATTTTGCCTTTTTTCAGAACTCGAAATGATTCCTCTGCTACCTTTTTCATTTCAGACAAAAAATCATCAACAGCAAGCAATGAGATATCCCCTTCTATCCCTTTACTGTATTTAATGATATTTGCATATGGTGGATGCGTACAGATAAAGTCAATTCGACTATCTTTGATAAAATGCAAATCTGTGGCATTCCCATTTCGTGTAAATATTTTTGAATTGGATTCATATTGGAATTGTAAATTTGTTTCAGATATTGAAACGGATTGCGGATTGATGTCAACACCTACCGCATGACGATTGAGTAGCTTTGCCTCAACTAAGGTTGTTCCACTACCCATAAATTGATCTAAGATCCAGTCTCCCGGCTTTGAATAACTAAGTATCAGATTTCTTGGTACATACGGAGACCAATTACCTCTATACTTTCCTGAATGCGTTGCCCAACTTCCTCTGTCCGGAAAGGACCAGACTGTTGTTGGTTCAAGCCTAAAATTATTTGGTT